>Ga0209742_10000004_pt1 | contig 140530 bp, 129 predicted proteins | sample DeeMarSeWOR38_10_FD_187462 | JGI IMG/M metagenome (GOLD analysis project Ga0209742, IMG submission 187462) | Marine sediment microbial communities from White Oak River estuary, North Carolina - WOR-3-8_10 (SPAdes) (version 2) | ecosystem: Environmental > Aquatic > Marine > Intertidal zone >...
CTGGGAATAACCGCGCTTTCCTTTAAGGAAATTATCATTGAAACCATGCTCATTCCCGAGCACATGAAACTGGAACCCGAAACGGAAGGTTGAACCGGGCCATTTCTAATTGGATTACGTATACTGGAGAACAATTTTTATCACGAAAACACGAAATTTAAAAAGCACGAAATTTTACTTAAATCTTTTCGTGATTTCGTACTTTCGTGCTTTCGTGATTAATCTTTTTTCTGTTTTGAATCAGCCTAACGGATTCAAGACTGGAAACTGGCGATCAACGCGGCACCAATGGCCCCGGTTACCTGGGTCTTTTCAGACACCTCGATGGTATGCCCGGTTTTGATTTCCAGGGCCTTGACCACCCCTTTATTTTTGGCAACGCCCCCGGTCATCATCAGCGGCGCGGTCAGGCCGATACGGCCGGCCATTGCCACCACCCGGGCGGCGATTGATTCGTGGATACCGGCGATGATATTTTCTCTTTTTTCTCCTTTGGAAATAAGCGAAATTACTTCTGATTCCGCAAAAACGGTGCACAGGCTGCTGATTTTTGCCGGCTTGTCGGCTTTTAACGAAACGCCACCGAAATCATTAATGTCGACTTCAAGCGCCCGGGCCATCACCTCCAAGAACCGTCCGGTACCGGCCGCACACTTATCATTCATGGCGAAATCTTTCACGCCGCCGCTTTCATCAACCACAATGGCTTTGCTGTCCTGACCGCCGATATCGATAATCGAACGAACGTTCGGGTTCAGATAATGGGCGCCGGCAGCGTGGCAGGTGATCTCGGTAACGGCTCTGTCTGCAATGGCAACGCTTTTGCGGCCATACCCGGTTGAAATAATTTTATCCACGGCAGACGCCTCAATCCCCAGGTCCGCGATCAGATCTTCGAAGACTTTTTTTCCGGCATCCTGGGCATTATAGCCGGTTAACATCACCCGATCGGAAATCAGTTTGCCGTCCTTAACAACAGCCGCCTTGGTCGTTATCGAACCCACATCAATGCCCACCGTAATCATGCCTTCACCTCGCGACGATCAATCAACTGGCATGGTGCATGGGGCACGGAGCATGGTGCTCGAATGTTTTGACACCATGCCCCATGCCCATGCCCCATGCCATAAAGCTTGCAATAAAGGATAACGCTGCTTAATTATCGGTGCCTAATACACCACCAGTCTCACTTTTTATTTTTTAGGACCTCCATAAAGGCATCGATGCGGGTCTCAATTTGACTTTCAGAAAAGCTGCGCTCATCAACCATGTCGGCCTCGATCAGCAATGTCGGGATACCCCTTTTTTGCTGAATGATTTTCTGGATATCATACTGACCCAGGGAATAAGGTTTGCAGCTGCGGTTGGAATGCATCACCAGACCATCAACCCCATATTTATCGATCATCTGCATTACATTTTCAGCCATTTCATCCACGCCGATATTGAGGTAAATACGGGAATAGCCTTCTGCCATCGAATCTAAAAAATCGTCTTCCTTAAGATATTTCAGTGAACCGCACCATGCAGATGTATAGGTATCTGCCACCAGACAGGCACCGTGCGCAGCAAACTTTTCAGATAACCAACGCGTCCGATACCAGACCGGCAGGTTGTCCCATAAAAGCCGGTACTGTTCATCCGGTACAGCTCCGATCCCAGCACCGACCCGCTCTTTCATTTCTTTTAACAGCGCCGTATAGTAATCGATCGTAACCCGGGTGCCGCGCAGGGTCACGATTAAAGCCAGATGAAAAAAAGCATCAAAGGCACTCATCGGCGACGGCCGATGGGTGGTCGTGTCCAAGACCGCCTGCCACAGACGCTGGCCCTCCATGGCCAGTCGGCCGACTTCGTCCAGGCGGTCACGGTCCGCTTTTTTGCCGCAGGCCTTCTCAAGAAATTCGATGTATTCAGTGAGCTGCGCCCGCACATAGTTTTTGGCCTCAACTGAAAACTCGGTGTGACAAAAAGGGGTGTCCAGAATAAACAGCGGCACGTCATAATAGCGCGCCTGGACTTCGTACCATTTCAGAACCGTCCCGCAGATATTGTTGCAGCATACCAGCATATCCGGCCGAGGCAGCCCGCCGATGGGTCCCCCGTTGATCGGCGCACAAGCGATATCCGCACGAGCATACGAGCAAAGGTCTCGCGAATACCCCATGGCTTCTGCCTTTTCGCAGAGATCCACGCCCATTTTAGCGGCTCCGATCATCGCGCCGTGATTTTCCGGATACACCGGTATGATATCCATGGCGATGAGAGGTTCCACCGGGCCGCCGCTGGTGATCCAGGCCACCTTTTTGCCCGTTTGCGAGGCAGTCTTCGCCTCGATGTAATATTCGGTCATGATCTCTTTCATCTTTTTCACGCATTTGATCTTGCGTTTTTCTCGCTCGAGATCGTTGTTCTTTTCATTTGTTGACATGATTATTTCCCGATCACATTTCTTGCTTCCTTATCTGTATGGCAGTCTGCAATGATCACGTATTCATCGCTTATCGGCGTTCCGCCGGCAGGCATGGTAACCTGCCCTGTTCGCAACACCTACTTTGACATTCCATTCTTAGAAAAGAGGCTTTTCGATTACACGACCTGAACCCATCTCAAAAATAGTCGATAATGCCCAAGGGCAAGGCGTCCCGCGCATTGGAAGCGGAGCGTACACGCGAGTACGTGAGCATTTCGATGCGCGGGACAACACCGACATTGGATATTAGATGCATTTTTGAGATGAGTCTAGAGGCTTTCGATAAACGCCTCCACTCTTGTCTTCAGCTGAGCGATTGAAGTCTGTTGATCCTCTATCTCCAGCAGCAAACTGGAAATCCCGGCTTGCTCCAACATTTTTTCTATATACGGATAGTCAAAAGCATGGGGATCACAAAATTTCAATAGTATAAAGACGACTCCCTGGGCCCGCGTATTTGCGACCATTTTTAAAAGGTCGTTTGCACGACTGAAAGCATCCCGGTGCTTGGCCGGACAAATGATACGATTAAAGTAGCGCTGCCCGATGGAATTCAAAAGATTACCTTCCGGATCTATCGTTCCTTCAAAATAACGCGATCCTGTGCAAAAATCATCCCAAACCACTGCCCCACCGGCACCTTCTATTTCCCGATAAATGTCGGGCATACTGCAGATGCCCCCAGTCAATACCAGGCGTTTTTTTTCAGACCGGGATTCAGATTTGCGCGCATCAAACCAATCGAGAATTTCGGACAGTTTTTCAGATAATGCGTCTCGGTCCATTACCATGGAAGCTTTGACGATCGCATGGACGTCGCTGCTGCTAACAGAATCTGGAAAATCGGTTCTGATTTCGTAGAGGCGCCGTAAATGCGACCTGATTTGATTAATGGTCAGAATGGCCTTCTTAAGTTTGTCGTCCGTGATTTTAACTTTCAATTTGGCTGAAAGATCGCGCTCAAATTTCTTAATCACATCCTGCATATACTTCTCAGCGCTTTGGGTATTTAATTTAACGGGCAGCACCATATCCAAATGGAAGTCGAAGCGGGTATTCAAGCGCCAGATATCAGATAGTCTTTGAATAGAATCGCACGTGTGAGGGAAAACCGTACCGTCTAAAAAGTCCAGCTTACCTGTGAGTGCGTCATCCAGAGCACCGCGAACAAGACTGCAGCTGTATGCCTGAAGGTGTCCGTCGGCTCTGGAAATGGTTCCGCCCGCACCCAGTATTCGATACGGCAGTGCGCCGGCAGCCCAGATGATTTCTTCCGGTGCATAAGAGCAAAAATAGCCGACAACCCTTGCTTGGTTTTCCGCTTTCCAATTGCTGGCGTAGCCGCCTGGATCCCTGGCAATATCGTGAAATTGTTTTAGTTCTTGCATGTAAATATCCATGGTCAGTATACCAATTTTCTATTTCTGTGCAGCCTCCTGGCGGCGGTTTTCAGAGTCAAGATAATTATCACATTAAAATTTGCTATGGCAATGTCAATCTATTTTCATTATTTTTGCTTGACTACGATACAATGTAGCTTTAATGTAGCTTTATAAAATTATAAACTAGATTGCAATCTTTAAATAAAAACGTGATTTCAATCGGTTATGATCTTAATTTTGTCCTAAACAAAGGAAGAGGCATTACACCGTGGCGCATGAAACAAACCCAAATAAGAAAACCGTTGCGAATAAAAAGGATTCCGCCGCTAAAATACCGAACAACAAGGTTAAATTTGAAATATACGGAGAAGAAATGATTGAAAAGCGGGTTAAGTCAAGCGGCAACAGCGGTCGGGTCTATCTTCCGCCGAATTGGGTCGGTCACAAGGTAAAAATCATCAGAACCGATTAATCTTTCAGTTGATAAGGAATTTCCCTGTGGATGCTTTTCAAATAAGACGGCTAAAAGTTGAAGATGCGGAAGCGATCATACGAATCTACGCGGCGATCACGCGGCGACCGGTTGAGCCGGATTTTAAAAAAGTGGTTGAAGCGCACGCTAAAAACGGGGAAGAAGCCTGTTTCGTTACCGAACACCAGGGCAAAGTCGTCGGCTTTATGATCAGCTACATTCTGACCGCGGGTTTTGGTGAGGCCAAAAGCGCCTGGATTGCAACGCTGGGGGTGGACCCGGATTTCATGGGCCAGGGAATCGGCGCCGGTATGGCCCAAAAAATATTTGAAATTCACAAGGCCGCGGGCATTGAAAACGTTTACACGACGGTCCGATGGGATTCAACCGATTTGCTTTCTTTTTTCAAGACCTTAGGATTTGACCGCAGCAGTTTCATCAATCTGCGAAAAGTCATCGAATAGTTCCTGGTCGCTGGTTGCTGGCCGTATCAGAACAGATCGTCTAAATCGTCGCCTCCCGGCATCTCACCGTTCTTCTGAATATGTTTCTGGATCAGCTCAATTTCACGTTTTGAAAACATCTTGTCTTCCTCGTATTCGAACTGGACCGCCTTCTGATTGTTCGCCAATGCCATCAAAAGCTCCTGTCGTAAATTCATCGTTCCTTTGATGGACAGCACCTTGTGAGCCTCATCGATCAGCGTAAAGACACCTTCGGCTTCCGGGACTGAGTTGACATGCTCTTCATCGAAGGGCAGCCAGGGTCGGGGCGGCGCGGGATTGCAGCCCAGATGGAGCCGCAGGTCACACTGCAAACAGCGCCTGGCCTCCCTGGCCGCCTTCTCATCATCGTAACCTTTGGTGATCTCCTCAAATCCTCTGATGCGCGTTGACGGATTAAGCTTCGGAATGTTTTCCCGGGTCCACGCGGCGAAGCCTTCATCACGCCCCAGAAAGTGATCCGGTGCGCTGGGGACAAATAACGCTTCATCGATATCACCGGATCCGCCCAGGGCCATATCGATGGATGCTGCCGCCTGCCGGCCGGCAGCTATGGCGTTAATAACGGCACCCGCTGCCTGGGTAATGTCCCCACCGGCATAGATGCCTTTTGCGTCCGTCTCCATGGTGTCCCGGTTGATAACAATCAGTCCGCTCTTGATTTTTATCTGGCTGCTATCTTCCAGAAACGAAAGGTCGGCTGTTTGGCCGAGCGCCACAATAACCTGATCCACCGGAATACATTCCTTGGCCTCACCGAATTCGGGACAAAATTGCCCCCCCTCGTCGAACACTCTGGTACATTTCACCAAATCCATGCGGGCCACATGACCGTCCTCGCTGATGACCCGATCCGGACCCCATGACGGCATGATCTCAACCCCCTCGGCCCTGGCTTCCTCCAGTTCTCGTGGACTGGCGGGCATCTCCTCCCAACACTCCAGGCAGGCCATTTTTACATCGCCGGCACCGCAGCGCAGCGCTGTCATGGCGGCATCCACAGCGACATTGCCGCCACCAATAACCACGACGCGGTCTTTAAGCTTAATTTGCTCACCTTCGGCTACGCGGCGCAGGAATTCGACTCCCCACATCACATCCGGGGAATTGCATCCCTCCAAGGGGATGCGGCGGCTGTTCTGAGCCCCAACGCCTAAAAAGACGGCATCGTACCCGTTTTGAGTCAGCTGCGCAAACGTGAAATCTTTTCCCAGAGTCTGGCCGGGCTTAAATTTGATCCCGAACTTTAGAATATCATCGATTTCCTTATCTAAAATTTCTGCGGGCAAACGATATTTCGGGATTCCGTAACGCATCATGCCGCCGGCAACCCGGCCGGCATCGAAAACTGTGACGCCATGACCTTTTTTACGAAGATAAAAAGCGGCGGTAAGTCCGGCCGGTCCGGCACCGATGACGGCGACTTTCCTGCCACTATCGGCTTCGATCCGGTTTTTCTTTTTCCACAAGCCTTTCTCACCGTCGGCGGCATATCTTTTCAAGGCACAAATGGAGATGGCTTCGTTGATCTCCCGGCGACGACAGGCCGCCTCGCAGGGATGGTTGCAAACCCGTCCCAGGACGCCGGGAAATGGCACTTTTTCCCTGATGATGGCGTTGGCTTCATCACGTTTTCCCTGGGCACACATTCTCAGATAAGCGGGAACATCGATATGGACCGGACAGGCAGCTTTGCAGGGAACCAGTTCGGCCTCGCGGGTCGCGGGTTGAAAGAATTTATCGACCAGGGCGCCGGTTGGGCACACCGCAACGCAGGCCGTACAGAATTTGCAGCCGGAATCTTCAAGGGTTGGGGCGACGGTGCCAACCTGAACCTGTCCATTTTTATCGAACACAAAGCCCAGCGCTTCAATACCCCGCATATCGCAGCAGGCCCGCACGCAACGGATACAACCGATGCAAAGATTATAATCTCTCTCAAACAGAGGATGATCCTCGAATACCGCTAAATCTGTGGGCACCCACCTGGGTGTTGAATCCGGCATACCGACATAGTTGGCAATATTTTGCAGTTCACAATGTCCGAACTGCTGGCAGCAGCGTTCATTTTCGGGCACATTGGAGAAACACTGAGCCCGCGAGCACCCTTCCTGCTGGACACAGGTCAGGCAGGCATGGCGATGCCGGGCCATAATCGGTTCCAGTTTTTCGCGGCGTTTCGCCTTTATGCGTTCATTTTGGATAATCACCACCATGCCGTCTGTAGCTTCAGTTTCACAGGAGTCCACCAATTCGCTACGGTCTTCCACCTCGACCACACAGATGCCACAGCCTTTCAGGCACTGCTCGGGCAGGACATTTTCGATTTTGTATTCTCCATGAAAGATCGCTTGGAGGGCAGGACGATCTTTGGCAGACGGCAGATCCGGATGGTAACACAAACTGGGAATATAAATGTCCGCTTGGCGGGCGGCTTCCAGAATCGTCGTACCGGCAGGCACCTCAATCGGTTGTCCATCGATGGTCAATTTTACCCTCTCCATTTCAAGCAACCTCTGGTTTCAACTCTCCGTTTGCTCATTTTAAACAAATTTTTGCGCGTAAAACGCTGCCACCCGACACCTGACTCCTGAGTTTAAATAACAATTTACTTTTTCCGGCCTTTTCCCTTTTGACAGAGCGCATGAGCGAAAAGAGCGGCGCCGGCCGCGCCGGCGATCTGTGGATCCCATTCGGTTTTCAGGCGTTTGAGGTCGACCATGGGCATCAGCCGGTCTATTACTCCGCGATTTTTGGCCATCCCGCCGGTGACGGCAAATGCCGGTTTTGCACCCAAGCGTTCGACAAGTTCGTAAATCCTTTCGGCCATGGCTTTGCAGTACGCAGCCAGAACTTTTTCTTTGCTCCAGCCTTTGCGCAACAGACCGACCGCCTCCGATTTGGCATAAACCACACAGGTGTTTGAAACAGCAGCGGGTTCTTCGCCTTTAAACGCAAAAGACCGATCACCCACATCATTAATCGACACCCCCAGCAGATCTGAAAATACTTCCATGCCGCGTCCGGTGCCGGCTGCGCATTTGTCATTCATCAGAAAGTTGATGACTTTGCCCTGTGGGTCACACTGAATGGCTTTGATATCCTGACCACCAACATCCAATACGGTGCGAACCGCTTGGCCATAAATAAAATTGGCCCCTCTCGCATGGCACGCAATTTCGGTAAGAGTTCGATCTGCAAAGGGAACATTTATTCGTCCGTAGCCAGTACCGACACAATAGTCCATGCGGTCTTCAGGCATATCCGTAACTTGCAAAGCAAATTTAAGCGCTTTGCGGGCACTGTCGGGACTGCTCGACCCGGTGCGCATGTTTCCATAGGCATAAATCTGCCCATCGGTCATGATGACGGCTTGCGAACTAACGGAACCCACATCAACTCCCACGGTGATGAACCGGGCACCACTCCATTCAATGTCGGGATTTTTCCAGTTGGATTCGGGCCAGCGCCAGAACTCCGGCTTGGGATCTTCTGCCACCTAAAAATCCTCCATATGCATAAAGCTAAAGTAACGCCCTAACAACCACGAAGTGCGCGAAGATCAAGAAGAAAGGATGGCTGAGTTTTCCTTTCGGTCCTTCGTGATCTTCGTGGTGCGATAAAAAGCAGGCCAATTCAACCGGAACTTTCTGGATTACCATATAACTATTTTCAAACGGCTTCTGCCGCTAAAATTGCGGCGCCAAAGGCTGAAACGTATTCTGGCTCATCCGGAATATAGATGGTATCGACTTTCAACTCCTTTTTCATGGCCGCCATAAAACCCGGGTTGTAACCGACACCGCCAACCATGACAATATCTTTATTTACGCCAATACGTCGAATCATCGATGCAATTCGGCTGGCCATCGAATCATGGATGGCCTTGCTGATGTCTGGCTTGTCGGTCTTGGCATGAATCAGCCCGACCACTTCTGATTCGGCAAAAATGACGCACTGGGCGTTTATGGGAATTTCTTTGTGCGATTGAAAATATAATGGCCCCATTTCTTCTACTGTCACATCAAGCGCCCGGGCCATCGTCTCAATAAAAGCGCCGGCGCCTGCGGCGCATTTTTCATTTATCGCAAAATCAATGGGATTTCCATTTTCATCGATTTTGGCGGCCCGAGCCTCTTCGGCCCCTACATCGGTCACTGTGCGGGCATTGGGAAAGAAATAATGAGCGCCTTTGGACATGGCCTTGATCTCATTAATCGAACCCTGTGCCATTTTAACGGCCTTACCGCCGCCGGAGCCGGTGCCGAATATTTTTTGGATGTCTTCCCGCATAATGCCGGCTGTCTGTAAGGCATTTTCCAGCGATTGTTCAACGGCTTTTTCCTGATCAAAACCGGTCAGGACCTTGCCCTTGCCGATAATCTTGCCGTCTTGCAAGATAATGGTCTTGGTGTTTTTTGCACCACAATCGATTCCTGTTGTTATCATTTTGGTCAGTCTCCATAGAAATGAAGTGTCTAAGCCGCGGACAGGAAGCGCCTTAATATCGAATCAAGAGCAAATCAGCGTCACCCAGAAGATATTGCTAAAAGGTAGATGGGGGCGTAAGACCTCATGGGGAGGGAGGGTCGCCCGGCGGGAATCAAGGGGTGCCTTTCAGCAGGGGGTGAAATATGATATACTACCTTGTAAAGTCAAAGATTTTATGGTACAAAAACGCCGTTTTAGCCCCGGGAAATTAATTCACGAAGGGAACAATGGTTTATGTCCGAAAAGCATCCCGAATGTCCGCTTTATAATCCACTCAATTGCAAAGAGTATTATAATCCCAAACTTTGCGCTTTTGTTAGAAAAGATAAAGATTGTTTGAAGAAAAAAAAACCAAAAGCCAAATCTAAAGCCAAATCAAGCGCTTAGGAAAAACCGAAAGCGCCGATCAGGCGTGCCCGGCAGTATCAGAAAGCAGCGCCGGATCGATTCCCATCTTCCTTACCGCCTCTTTCCAGCGATTTTCAACCGGCATTTTAAAAATATTCTCCTCGAACACCGGAACCGTTAACCAAGCGTTTTGTTTAATTTCAGCTTCCAGCTGTCCCGGACCCCAACCGGCGCACCCGAGTGCGATAATAAATGAATCTGGCCCTTTGCCCAAAGCAATTGACTCAATAATATCCCGTGTATTGCTCATGGCAAGATGAGGTGTAATCCTTAAAGACGCCTCCCAGTCAAACGGAGGTCCATGAAGGACAAAAATTTCTGCAATGTGTACCGGGCCCCCGACGTGAATGGGAATCTTTTCCGCATTTGGCAAGTACTCAATTTTTAGTTCTTCAAAAATATCCGTTGCCGTCAGGGCATAATGGACCCGGTTAACTACCAGTCCCATGGCACCTTGCGAGTTGTGCTCGCACATACAGGTCACTGTCTGGTGAAAATTAGGGTCCGCCAATCCGGGCATCGCCATAAGAAATTGTCCTTTTAAAGACCCCTGATACTCCTTATCTTCCATGGTATCCTCTGCCGTAAATTCCTTTTGTCGTTTGTGCAAACCTAATTTTTAAAATAGCCGTTGTCAAGGATTCATGGTTCCCGCCAATTGGCGGCGGGATTTCGCACCCGATCTTAACGTATTAATGAGCTCAAATGGCGTGGGCAGGCGAAAACGTCGTGTGCCCGAGCATACGGTATATATGTGATTCGCGCCAACGGCGGGAAGTCGGGCCACAGTCCACCGCACATTCTGGCGGACCATGGACACTGAGATGCTTTTTTGAGATGGGTTTTAACTGGCGGCCACAATATACGGTTTGTTGGTTTTTCGCCCGAGCAGCTCGAATACTTTTCTGCCACCGAGTTCTTTATCAAGGTCGGGAGAGATTTTAATTTCCCCGACAGAGGGCCGGGTCCGCGCCGCCCGCAAGGTATTTTCACTGATCAAGATCCCATTTGGAAATGATTTGGTAAGACTCTGCAGCCTGAAAACCGTGTTCACGGAATCACCGATCACCGTATAGTCCATCTTTTTATCAAACCCGATATTTCCAACCACCACTTCACCGGTGTGGACGCTGATTCCCATCTGGACGGTGGCGCCGAATTTTCTTTGTAGGAATCGATTCACGGCATCTAAAGATTTTTTCATCTCAAAACCGGCAGCGATGGCATTATCCGCATCTTCGGTACTGGATACCGGGGCACCGAAAAGGGCCAGGAATCCATCGCCTAAATATTTATCCACGATACCATGATGCTTGAATACGATGCCGCCCATCACAGAAAAAAAGCTGTTTAGAAGCGAAACCGTTTTTTGAGAACCAATCTGGCGCGAAAGCTCTGAAAAGCCACGAATGTCGATGTTGAGTAATGTAAGGGTTTTTAATTCCTCAACCACCGGTTTGCCGTTTTCGGAATCATAAATGATTTTATCCAGAACTGCTTTGGGGACAAATTTCTGGAACATGTGCCGGATATCACGTTCCTGTTCGGCCATAGAAACGGTCTCTTTGTATAAACGCGCATTTTCCAGCGCGATACATACGGATGTTGCAATAGACTGCAAAAGGTCTTTATCACCTGAATCAAACTCACCATTGATTTTATTAAGCACCTCTATCACACCGATGACCTTGCCCTGGGAAACCATAGGCACACATAGTGCCGATTGAGTCTGAAAACCTGTGGATTCATCAACCATCGGGAAAAAATGAGGGGATTTTTCAATATCATTGACCAGGATCGATTTGCCCCTGGCGGCCACGTAGCCGGCTATTCCCTGGCCGATCTTGAGGCGAAACTTTTTCATGGATTTAATCTTAATATTGAAGGCGACGGCGATCTCAAGTTCGTCTTTTTCCAGAAAAAGCAGAGAACCGGCTTCGACGTTCATCACCTCGCGGATCATATCCATGGTATATTTTAAAACTTTGCTGATATCAAAGGTGGAAGAAGCCAGGGCGCTGCCGACCTGACGGATGGTATCCAGTTCCTGATTCCGCTTAACAACAGCCGCTGAGAGACGGTTGCGTTCAATGGCCAGCGAGAGACCATTGGCGATCCAGGTGATGAGTTTGTGTGCATTGTAGAAAGTGCCGACATCTTTCGCAGCCAGCGCTAAAATGCCGATAACCACTCCGTCGCTTTTCAATGGGGCCAAAAGACAGGATGTGCAGCCATGATCAGAAAAAAGCTCCCGGTCCAGTAAGTTGGCCAGCGAACTGGTATTATCCACCAGGAAACTGGCCTCCTGTTTAAACACTTTTTCAATAATTGAACCTTTGATGGCGTAACTGGCTCCCTTGGCAATATTGGAAGGCCCGCTGACCAGCAAGTCGAAAATTTTCACATGCCCCGGTTTGGCATCATCTACAATCAGCACAAATGCGAATTCAAAAGAGACGACGCTTTGAAGTTCGTTGAGTACCGCATGCAGTAATTCTGTATCTCGGAAACTGGAATTGAGTATTTTAAAAATTTTTTCAATAGATTTGATGTGCATCGTACTGCGTTCATTTTCTTTGATCAGGCGCAAATTTTCATAAGTAAAAGCCGCATTGCTTAAAAGCGGGGTTAAAACCTCAATATCTTCCTGTGTATAGATACGATCCTGCCTTGATGAAATCGTCAGGACGCCGAAAATATCTTTGCTGGTTTTAATCGGCATACAGACAAAAGATTTCGTCCCATAGTGCGCCAAGCTGGCCCTTCCAAAACGATTGTCGTTCTCGATATCTTCAACGACAAGTGGCGATTTGTTAATGACCGCGTATTTGGCGATGCTGGTTTCGAAATCAATGCGGTCTCCGGCCTTGACAAATTTCCCAAGTCCAACCGTCGCTTTAACCACAAAGGTTTTGGGCTCAGCCTTATCAAGTGTCAAGATTGAACCGAGGTCCGAATTGGTCAGCATCAGGGCGCGTTCCAGCGTAATGTAAAGAATCTCCTCGGGGTCAAAAGTGACATAGCAAAGCTCTGAAAGATCTTTAAGGATGGATATCTCGGATGCCTTTTTTTCGAGGGCATGGAATGTGTTGCTGAAGCGTTGTTCGATGGCGCTGAAGGAATGCACAATGCTTTGAAGTTCATCGGACCCGGATGAAAGCTGACCATTTGAAAAATCGCCGAGGTAATTGGATGACATCTGCTCCGATATGTTGGCGATTTTATCAAATAGTTTTTTCAGGATCGTGAAGCCGGCAAAAGAAAAAATCAGGATGCCCAGAAAGAATAATGGGATATACTGGTCTTTGAGCATGTCGTATTTAATGCTAAAGAAAATAAATCCCAGCACCGGAAAGAAAAAGAAAAGGCCAAAAATTAAGTTGAGCTTGGTATATAAGTTTTTTTTCTTCAAAAAAAGATCTCCTTGCCAACTGCCAGCTCAGGCATGTATTTTCTCTGATATTTGACCTGTTTTTTCAGAAAAGTCAAATTCGTGATTGGCTCCGACATTCGGCGCTTGATTCCGGTAAAATAAAAAACCTTAATTAAATACGTTACTTATTTATATTATAAAATTGATCTTTCTTCAACCAAAATAGATCAGGGGCCGTCGGGGTAAAGGGTTTCTCCGTTTTTGGCATTGATCAATGGTTACAAGCCATATGCACTTGGCCTTGACAATGCGGGGTGAGTTTTTTATAGGGCATGGCACAGGCGTCACCTGGAAAAATGACTTGAGATGCTTTTATCCATGATTTCAAAAAATTCTCAAGGCGGCCCGTCTCTTAACGATATAAATATATAATTTCAAATACTTAAATCAATTTTGGGACATCCTTGTATGCGCGCGGTCATTCAAAGAGTCAAACAAAGTTCTGTTAAAACGGAAGATCAAATTGTCGGCCAGATAGGCCCGGGGCTTTTGGTTTTGCTGGGCGTAACCAAAACCGACAGCGCAAAAGATGCGGATTATCTGGTCAATAAAATCGTCAACCTGAGGATATTTGAAGATGAAGACGGTAAAATGAACCGATCCTTGCTTGATATCGGCGGTGAATTGCTGGCGGTTTCCCAATTCACCCTGTTAGCCGATTGCAGCAAAGGCCGGCGTCCTTCGTTCGTCGCAGCGGCTGAGCCTGATAAAGCCGCTGAACTCTATGAAAAGTTTGTCACCGGCGTGCGCCAAAGGGGCGTCAGCGTTCAGACCGGCCGTTTTGGGGCGATGATGGAGGTCTCCCTGATCAATGACGGCCCGGTAACCGTTATCATCGAAAGCCCCTAAAATCGCGGTTTCCCAATATCACAAAAGCCGATTTTTTTATTAAAAAGAACTAATTATGAAGTTCATCAGGACGTTATCTTTGCTGGGGTTATGGGGCCTATTTGCTTGTTCATCCCACCTGCAAGCCCAGGAGTTTGATGAACTGACGCGCTTGATCGACAAAAATGACTCTATTCTGGTTGCCGATGCCAATGGCCACGTTGTACTGGAAAAAAATGCCGCTGAAAAGCGAATTCCCGCGTCGATTTTAAAAATATTCAGCTCCCTTGTCGCTTTGCATTATCTCGGCGACGATTATCGCTTTCCGACCGAATTTTACCTGGATAAACAATCCAATCTTAAGATCAAAGGCTACGGCGACCCGCTGCTGATTTCCGAGGTAATTGACAAAATATCGCGGATTCTGGCCGTACTCTTAAAAAACACCCTGCCGCTGAATGACCTGGTTTTAGATGATTCTTTTTTCCAACAGCCCCTGACCATCCCAGGAATCACGTCGTCAGCTCAGCCTTATGATGCCCCCAACGGTGCCTTGTGCGCCAATTTTAATACCGTCAACTTTAGGCGCACATCACAGGGTTATGTCAGTGCCGAACCCCAGACACCGCTGCTGCCGTTTGTGACGCAAAAAATTAAATCATCCGGTATAGATCGTGGCCGCATTGTTTTTTCCCATAACGGGAATGAAATCACTTTGTACGCTGGGAAACTTTTCCAGTACTTTCTTGAAAAACAGGGGCTAGGTTTCAAGGGAAAGGTCAGACCGGGAGGCGTCAATGCAAAAGCCGACCGACTGATATACAGATATGAATCCAGTTTATCTCTGGCGGAAACGGTAGCGAAGCTCCTGGAGCATTCCAACAATTTTACAACCAACCAGTTGCTCATCACCACCGGGGCAAAAATCATTGGAGCACCGGGCACTCTTGCCAAAGGTGTCGCAATTGCCTCCGACTATGCAAAAGAGATACTGGATATCGAGAACTTGATGCTTGTCGAAGGCTCCGGAATATCCAGAGACAACAGGGTTACGGCCATTCAGATGGATCGGGTTCTAGAGGAATTTCTGCCCTATCACTACCTGATGCGACGGGAAGGAAGAGAGTTTTATAAGACCGGCACGCTTTATGGCGTCAGCACCCGGGCCGGCTACATTAAAAGAACCGATGACAAATTCTACCGCTACGTCATTATGCTCAACAGCCCGGACAAATCCACCGATCAACTGATTCTGCGACTCCTCAGAATCTTAGATTGACCGGATGGATTCAACCACGAAGAGCACGAAGGACACGAAGAGGGATTTTAAATTTATTCCAGCCTGCCTTCGTGATCTTCGTGGTGAGTTAACTATCTGAAGTATTCATCTGGAGGTTCCCGGATAACCACATTAGGATTTTGAGACGGCTTCTATGTATCGCAGTTTCGCCGGGCAAGTCAGGGTGGCCCAAGATGAATCGTTGTCCGGAGCTCCTCCGGCCAGATATAAGGAAAGACATAGAAACACACAAAGACAGCGCCGCCCCAGAACAACACCATTAGAACAGAATAGAATAGCAACAGTCTTTTATCTGTGAAGGAGCTGCCTTTGCCCCTGTAAACCTGCTCTATATGCCTTTTGCTTTTCCTGACAAAATCTTGGACATAAAAAGGCACACTCTGGGAGGACAAATATCTCCTGAAATCCTGTTCCATTCGATCGGCTGAAATACGCCACTCCTGGGCGGATTTGCAGAATGTATCATATGCACTGATGCCGGTTACCTGCGTAATCAGTTGAAGGTAATCGTCTGTTGCATTCGGATCGTCTAGACTCTTTGTTTGAGTCTTGCGCACAAAGGCCCGAACCATATACCAGACAAGCATCACCGCGCAGACGGACCCAATGGCATCTATTATAAAATTGATCATCGTTTTCTTCCTTATTTGTATAATAAAGCATCTAAAATGGAAGGCAAGGGCGAAGCGGAACGAAATTTTTTAATGGCTGGTGATGTGGGCGTAGGCACTGTGATTGTGAATGGATTCGAAATTTTCGGCACTGACTGAAAACCAGGTGATATTGTCGTCTTCCTCCAGTTTTTTGGCAATGTCCCGCACGATATCTTCGACAAACTTGGGATTGGAAAATGCGCTTTCGGTGACATGCTTTTCGTCCACGCGCTTTAAGACGGAATACACATCCGTCGAAGCGGCGGCTTCCACCAGCTCAATCATGTCTTCCATCCAGATGAATTTCTTAAAACGGGTTGCCAGCTGTACTTCACCGCGCTGATTGTGCGCCCCGCGGTCGCTGATCTCCAGCGAGCAAGGACAGACGGACGAGATGGGGACAATAACTTCTGATATCAGATCGATTTTTCCAGCCGGATCACTGGTGCCGATAATGCGGCAGGTGTAATCCATCATCCCTGGCGATGTGCTGATAGGCGCCTTTTTTTCGATAAAGTAGGGAAAGGTGATTTCAATGTGGGCCGAAGCGGCATTGAGGTGTTGCTTCATGCTTTCCAGGATTTCAGAAAATTTTTGCAGCGAAATCTCGGTTTGCAAAAGATGCAGCATCTCGACAAACCGGCTCATGTGGGTGCCTTTGTACTCATGGGGCAGATCAACATACATATTGATGGTGGCAACCGTATGTTGTGTCCCGTCGCGGCGATCACGGACCGTTATCGGATATCGCAAATTTTTGATACCGACCTTGTCGATCGGAATGTTGCGGTAATCGCGCTGATTTTGAGTGTCTCTCATTTTACTTCAAAAGGTAATCCAGTTTTACGTGGCTCATTGCCCGGAAAATGTTGCCTTTGATTTTTTTATTGCTGCGGTAAAGCTGCATTAAAAGGGTTTTTAATTCCTGACGCTTGGAATGAGTTGCTGAAGGGCATGGATTGACAAATTCGGGAAAACGTTGCTCCCCTGCAAATGCCCGGATAAGGTCCTGATCCGCAAACGCCAGCGGTCGGATAACCGTGAACCTACCCTTAAAGAAGGTCTGGCAAGGAACCATGGTGCTGATTTCGCCCGCGTAGCAAACGTTTAAAAAAAAGGTCTCAATGATGTCATCTTTGTTGTGCCCCAGCGCCAGTTTATTACATCCCATCTCATCGGCGATTTCAAAAAGACGTTTGCGGCGCAACCGTGAACATAAAAAACAGGGATTTTCGCGGTTGCTGGCGCTGTGCCCTAAAATCCCATAATCGGTATGTTCAACCCTCAGAGAGAGGCCCGAATCCGCGCAGTAAGCCTTCAGCGGCTCGCTGAAGCTGCCTTCAAATCCAGGATCAATGTGTACCGGAAACAGTTCAAAGTTTATCGGTATCCGCTGCAACCTCTCGGCCAGCACCCACATCATTGTCAGGCTGTCAGCGCCACCGGATACCCCCACAGCGATGCGGTCCCCGTCCTGCAGCATGTCATACCGGTGTATGGCTTTGCCGACGGCCCGGTTTAAGGCTTTAAATTTCGCGCTATTGCTCGTTACGTTTCTGCCTCTCCTTTTTCGGTGATTCCAACTTTTCCGGCAGCCACTTCCCGCAAGGCGACCACGATATCTTCGTTCTTGGGAGAACTGACCAGGTAATCAGACCCTTCTCGAATCTGCCTGACGCGCTCGGCCACCATGTTAACCAACAAAAATCGATTGCCGACTTTTTTCAGGCAATCCTCAATTGTAATTCGTGCCACGAAAAAACCTCCATCGAATGTGAGTTATTGGCTTTATTTGTTTCGATTCGTTTTATTGGTTAAAATTTTAAAAATTGATGGTGTTAACCTTTATCAACTATTTGAACCAATCCAACTCATCAAACCCATTAAACCTTGTTATAAAATCTCTATCAGTTCATAACTGCGCTTGCCGCCGGGAACCTCAAGTGTAAGCTCATCACCCGGCTTCCGGCCGATGATGGCCCTGCCAAGAGGCGATGATACCGATATGCGACCATTTTCGATATCGGACTCATCGGGCCCCACCAGCTGATAACTTACATCTTCTCCGGTTTCGATGTTTTCAAGAACGACTTTGCTGCCGAAAACGGCCCGATCCTTGGGTAGTTTGTCGGTCTCAATAATATCAACATTGGCCAGCTTGAATTCCAATTCATTGATGCGCATTTCAATAAAGCTCTGGCGATCTTTAGCAGCAGCATACTCTGCATTTTCACTCAAATCTCCGTGAGCCCTTGCCTCTTCAATTGCGATTATATTTTGAGGGCGCTCATTTTTTTTCAGGCTTTCAAGTTCTTTTTTAAGTGCTTCAAAACCTCGTCTGGTAACTGGGACTCGATCCAATGGGATACTCCTAGCCGAATTGAGAGGAAAACGCTCAATTTGGCTTTATTCGTTGTTCATATACCGAATTGCTGAATTCCTATATTATCACTTATCGATTATCAAAGGTATTCTTTGGCCAGGACTTGTGCAATCTGCACAGCGTTGGTCGCGGCTCCCTTTCTGATATTGTCCGCCACGATCCACATATTGATGCCGTTGGCAACCGATTCATCCTGACGAATCCGCCCCACCAAGGTGAAATCCTGGCCGGCGGCATCAGTGGCCAGCGGGTACAGATTTTTGGCGGGATCATCCATGACTTTAACGCCCGGTGCATCTTTCAGCAAAGCCCTGACATCTTCAGCGTCCACCGGTTCATGGGTTTCAATGTTAACCGATTCGGAATGTCCGAAGAAAACAGGCACGCGAACGGTCGTTGCTGTGACGGCGATGGAATCATCCTCCAAAATCTTTCGAGTTTCATTGACCATTTTCATTTCTTCTTTGGTGTAACCGTTATCCAGAAATACGTCGATATGGGGCAAGCAATTAAACGCAATGCGATGCGGGTATACCCTTTTCTCGTAATCCAAAAAATTGATTAGGGCCCGGGTTTGATCAAAGAGCTCATCGATTGCCTTTTTGCCCGTTCCCGATACCGCCTGATAGGTGGACACCACGATTCGTTTAATACCATATTTCTTGTGGATTGGATTCAGCGCGACAACCATCTGGATCGTCGAACAATTCGGGTTGGCGATGATGCCCTTTTGCTTATGTCCGGCGATCGCATGTCGATTGACCTCGGGCACCACCAGTGGTACCTGGGGATCCATTCGCCAGGCACTCGAGTTGTCAACGACCACACAGCCGTCCTTGGCAGCAAAAGGGGCAAACTTTTCACTGGTGCCTCCGCCGGCTGAAAACACCGCAATATCGAATCCTTTAAAAGAGTCCTCCTTCAGCTCCTTAACATCGATGAGGTCGCCTTTGAATCTGAGCTGGCGCCCGACCGAGCGACTGGAGGCCAAAAACAGGATGGAATTGATCGGAAAATCCATTTCTTCCAGACAGCGGATCATCTGATTTCCCACTGCACCGGTGGCACCCGCAACTGCGATGTTGAATCTTTTCTGAGCCATGCTTAATTCCTCTTAACAATTTTTATTGATATAATCGACCACCAGATCGCCAACTTCCTGGGTCGAATGCCCCATTTTACCGGCTGCAACATCTTTGATGTCTTCACGCAATACTTTGGCAACCGCGGCATCAACAAAAGTGGCACCTTTTTTCTCCCCGATGGTGTCCAGCATCAACTGTGCTGCCAGTATGGCCGCGATCGGGTTTATTTTCTGCTGACCGGTATATTTCGGCGCCGAACCGCCGATGGGTTCAAACATCGAGACGCCAGCGGGATTAATATTGGCGCCGGCGGCGATTCCCATGCCGCCCTGTATCATCGCACCCAGATCGCTGATAATATCCCCGAACATATTATCGGTAACAATCACATCGAACCACTCCGGATTTTTTACCATCCACATGCACAGGGCGTCGATATGCGCATAATCGGTTTCGATATCCGGGTACTCTTGGGCGACTTCGTAAAATGCGCGTTCCCAGAGGTCAAAAGCATAGGTCAGCACATTGGTTTTGCCGCAAAGTGTGAGTTTTTTTGCCTTGTTTCTTGTGCGGCAATATTCAAATGCATACCGAATGCACCGTTCCACGCCTTTGCGGGTATTGATGGATTCCTGGGTGGCAATCTCATCCGGTGTGCCGCGCTTCAGAACACCACCGGCACCAGCATAAATCCCCTCTGTATTTTCACGCACCACGACAAAATCGATATGCTCAGCGCCTTTGTCCTTAAGCGGTGTATAAACGCCTTCATAAAGTTTAACCGGCCTTAAATTGATATATTGATCCAGGGCAAACCGGGTTTTCAACAGAATGCCCTTTTCCAGGACACCGGGTTGCACTTCTGGATGACCGATAGCCCCCAGAAAAATGGCATCTTTCTGCGCGAGTGAATCAAGCAGTTGATCGGAAATGGTTTCCCCGGTGGTCAGATAATGCTCGCCGCCGATATCATAAGTAGAAAACTGAAAACCAATATTGCATTTCGCAGCCACCGCCTCAATCACTTTAATGCCCTCTGCAACGACTTCCGGCCCGGTTCCATCTCCAGGGATAACTGCGATTTCATATTTTTTGCTCATTTTTCAATTCCGTTCATAAAATAATCGATACCGTCCAATTGGATATTCCCGGTTAGAAGTGGTTTAAATACCTCAGATCAGGTTCCCCGCTTGAACGCGGGATCGCACGTCTTTATTTGAACAAACTAATGTGTGCGCATCAAGGCAAGGCGCAGGCCGATCGATAACGCGCAGCATACGAAGAGTATGTGAGCATTTATCGGAGGCCTGTGATGCACCTCAGTGTAACAAAATTGGCGCAAATCCCGCTTCGCGGGGCAACGCAGCCATTGGAGCCTTTTGAGCCCCTTAAATAATCTTTAAATTAGATGCGAAATCCCGCTTTATTAAGCGGGGAGATGGGGCTTTGAAACCACTTCTAATCAGGTCACTGTAAACCGCCCGATAACCGAAAACCCCGCTTTGACTTTATCACCGACGGCCACCTTGGTTTCAACACCATCAGGCAGATATACATCGAGTCGCGAGCCAAAACAGATCATTCCGTAACGCTGGCCCTTGCAGACCTGATCACCTGACTGCAGCTTGCAGATTATCCTTCTGGCAATCAATCCGGCCACCTGGACGACACAGATCCGCTCGCTGTCTGCTGTTTCCAGAAAAACTGCATTGTGCTCATTTTGCAAAGATGCCTTATCGAGGTTTGCCGCAAAAAATTTTCCGGGTGAATAACCCACTTGTTTGACTTTACCGTCAAACGGAATACGATTGACGTGCACATTAAATACAGACATAAAGATGCTGATCTTCTGGCAACGGCCTTCGTAAAAGGGAGTGCGATCAACCGGACCCGCCGAAATGACTTTTCCATCGGCCGGCGAAACGATGCTATCCGGTTGATTGGGAATCACCCGATCCGGATCCCTGAAAAACCCGCAAAAACAGAGGGTCACCACCAAGCCCAACAAAGTCAGGTATGTCATGCCCAGCAGGGCAAAAATCAGGGTGACAAATGCCGCACCAAAGATCGGCGGATATCCGGCTTTTGCCACCGGAAAAGCCGTTTGGCCCGGTGGATCCGGCCAAGAATGAGAATTCATTGAATCCCTGTCGCAATTGTTCAAGGTAAAATGAGTCAGGGGTATATTCCCCGCGAGCCTAAAGCTGCATCCATATCAACATGAATGCGGATTGTCAATGATTACCATAACATGATTGGATGAACAGCCGCTCATTGGCCAGGGGCAATGAGGCTTGAACGCAAGATCATCGGCCATAACTTAATTCCGCATCCGATTTCCTGATGTAATGCGGTACAAGGCTGGCAGACTCATCGCCGTCATTGGCCTCAAATCTCGCCATGCTCAGAAAGGCAACACTCGAGGCGCGTATAATGTTTTGGTTTTCGGGAACAAAATGGGCCAAGCTTCCCAGCGCAGTTGCAATATTTTGACGATAAAGCTGAGCACCGCTTCCAATAAACACACAGGGCTCGTCAATATCACCAGAGACAGCTTCGGGACTCATTGCCCGCTCACCGGATTTTTGAATCAGTCGATCCTGATCGAAACGATAGGTAGCACCATATACCTCACCTTTGCGAGCATCCAGCAGCGGGCAGATCAAGTATGGTGTTTTGGTACATTGCCAGGCAAGCGCTTCAAGGCTCGATATGCCAACAGCCGGTTTGTCCAGCGCATGCGCGAGTCCTTTAACGGTGCTAATACCAATCCGCAAGCCGGTAAATGAGCCCGGCCCGATCGTAACCGCCAATCCATCCAGATCGGCAACGCCAAAACCGGCGATTACCAGAACCGAATGGATTAATTCCATCAGGTGTTTGGAATGGGTCTGGCGCTTAACAATGGTCAATTCAGCGGACAAAGAACCTTTATCGGTCACAGCTGCGCTGCAGCTCTGGGTGGCAGTATCAAGTGCAAGAATTTTCATGGGTTATTTGCGCTTGGGTTTTGCCCGCTTTAATTTAAGCTCCGGTTTGAGCCCAACAACCGCCCGTGCCAACACCTCTGACATTTGCTTTACGGGGACAAACTCAATCTTGCGCTTCAGGTGATGGGGCAACTCGGATAGTTCTTTCTTGTTTTTTTCAGGTATAATGACGGTTCGAATTCCAGCCCGCATGGCGCCCAGGGCCTTTTCCTTTAATCCGCCGATGGGAAGAACCCGGCCCCGCAGGGTAATTTCACCGGTCATTGCCACATCACTGCGAACGGCTTTGTTTGTCAATGCGCTAATCAGCGCGGTTGCCATGGCAATGCCTGCAGACGGGCCGTCTTTAGGGATGGCGCCAGCCGGCACATGAATATGGATATCAAAATTTTCGATTTTCTTTTCATTTAATCTCAATGCCGCCAGATTCGCTCGCGCGTAGCTTACCGCCGCGCGCGCGGACTCCTGCATCACCTCTCCCAGTTGTCCGGTCACGATCAAATCGCCTTTGCCACCGATCAAGGATGCCTCAACATATAACACCTCGCCGCCTGCCTGGGTCCAGGCCAGGCCGGTTGACAGGCCTACCTGGTTTTCTTCCCGATCCATTTCCGGGCCATATTTGGGAACACCCAGATATTTATGCAAGTTGCCCCTGGTGATCGCGAAAGGCTCTTTTCGGCCCTCAGCTATTTTGCGCGCAACTTTGCGGCAAATGGTACCAATCTCCCTTTCAAGGTTTCGCAGCCCCGCTTCTGAGGTATAATCCGTAATGATGTGCTTCAGCGCTCCGGGGCTAACGGAAATTGAACGGGTTTTGAGGCCATTTTCCTTTACCTGGCGTGGCACCAGGAAATTTTTAGCGATTGCAGCTTTCTCTTCTTCAGTGTATCCGGAGAGCGAAATAACTTCCATCCGATCCAGCAGGGCTGAGGGGATCGTATCCGTTAAATTCGCAGTCAGAATAAACATGACTCTGGATAGATCAAACGGAATGTTGAGGAAATGATCGCTAAAAGCAAAATTTTGTTCCGGATCCAGTGCTTCCAGCAGAGCCGAAGACGGGTCACCCCGAAAATCAGCGCCCACTTTGTCGATTTCATCCATCATAAAGACCGGATTGTTGCTGCCGCACTGCTTCAACCCCTGCAGAATGCGACCGGGCAGGGCGCCAATGTAGGTGCGCCGATGGCCTCGAATCTCGGCCTCATCACGGATTCCGCCCAGCGAAATTCGAATGAACTTGCGTTTTAAAGCCCGGGCGATGGATCGGCCCAGAGAAGTCTTGCCAACACCGGGAGGGCCTACAAAACAAAGAATCGGGCCCTTCATCTTTGGATTCAATTTGCGGACACTCAAATATTCAAGTATGCGATCTTTTACCTTGGCTAATCCATAGTGATCTTTTTCCAGCACGGATTTGGCCTCGGCAATATCAAAACGATCACGGGATGATTTTGCCCACGGCAGATCCACCAGCCAGTCGAGGTAGTTCCGGGATACGGTGGCCTCAGCCGAGTCAGGGTGCATCTGTTCAAGGCGTTTGAGTTGCTTGATTGCTTCTCTGTCTGCCTCTTTCGGCATTTTGGCTCGCCTGATTTTTTTGCGGTAATCTTCAATCTCCACGGTCTTGTCATCATGTTCACCGAGCTCTTTGTAAATGGCCCTGACCTGCTCGCGTAAAAAATAATCGCGCTGGGACTTGGAGATTTCATCTTTTACCTCAGATTCGATTTTTGCCTGAACCGTTGAAAGCTGGAGCTCTCTAGAAAGCAGATCGTTTACTTTTTTCAGGCGTTCGACTGGCTCGTCCAATTCAAGTAGCCCTTGCGATTCCTCGATTTTGAGTTTTAAATTGGATGCAGCCAGATCCGCCAGTTTGCCGGGGTCCTCAATGCTTTGCAAAATGCTGCTGATATCGCCGGACGTCTCCCCGCGCAAAGAAAGGATTTTTTCTGAATTTTCCCTGACCGTCCTCATCAAGGCCTCAGTCTCCAGGTTGATCTCATCAACGGGCTGTTCGTCAACTTTTTCAATTTTTACGCGATAAAAGGATCGCTTCCTTAAATAACGCATAATTTTGGCCTTGGCGACGCCTTGCACCAGAGCTTTGAGGCGGCCGTCCGGCAGCTTCAACATTCGCAGCACCCGGCTCACCGTTCCGACCGCGTATATGTCGTCGACTGTCGGGTCTTCGATCGCGGGATCTTTCTGGGTAGCCAGCATTAAAAATCCGTCTCTGGCCACACCCTCTTCAACCGCCCGAATCGATTTATCGCGACCGACAAACAATGGCAGCACCATGTCGCTAAAAACAACGACATCTCGTACTGGCAGCAGTGGAAGTGAGCTCGGGATTTTAGAAATTGCGTCATCGTCTTCGATGAGGCTAATTAGATCATCATGATCACTTTGTGCCATTTTCGCTCCTGGAAATCGCAGCGAGATTTAAGGTCCACACGATTTTGGCCGAAATCATATAGAGCCTCACCTAAAATTGCTTCTATGGGACCCTATTTTAGGTTGAGGTTGCATTATCAATCTCGCTTGCTGCGGGGTGTAAATACGGGCGGATTAATAATAAGACATAATTTTCCTTTGACAATATCTAACTTATTTTTTTAATAAACACCTGATGGCAACTTATTTAACCGAATTTTTAGTCTTTATTTTTGGATTGTGTATCGGAAGCTTTTTAAACGTATGCATTTATCGGCTTCCGCAATCAAAGTCAATTGTTCATCCCCGATCGATGTGTCCGAATTGTGGCACCCTTATCCGTTTCTACGATAATATACCGATTTTAAGCTATATCGCCTTAAGAGGAAAATGCCGCCAATGCAAGGTCTCCATCTCCTTCCGCTATCCCGTCATCGAATTCATGAGCGGTATATTGGCGGTTGGAATTTTCATTAAGTACGGCATCGCTTTTGAAGCTGTGATCTACTATACCTTTGTGAGCGTTTTGCTGGTCATCACTTTTATTGATATTGATCACCAAATTATCCCGGATGTCATCACCTTGCCGGGAATACCGATTTTCTTCGCCGCCAGTTTCGCTCTTCCGGAAGTTGCCGTTGTCCAGTCCATTCTCGGAATTTTAATCGGTGGCGGAAGCTTATATCTGGTCGCCTGGTTGTATCATTTGCTAACGCATAAAGAAGGCATGGGCGGGGGAGATATCAAGCTCTTGGCCATGATGGGAGCCGTTATCGGATGGCAGGGGGTTCTGTTTACGATATTTACGGGATCTGCGGTCGGCACGGTTTCAGGCTTACTTCTCATGCTGAAAAGACGCAAAACGATGAAACTGGCGATTCCATTCGGCCCCTTTCTGGCCATGGGCGGTATGGCTTACATTTTTTGGGGACCCCGGTTGATTGCCTGGTATTTTAGTCTGTTAAGACCGATATGAAAGCGGCTTTTACTTATTGGCTTCCTGTCCCAGAGCAAGCCCGATATCCAGCGCTTTGCGGTTCATTTCCAGAAAGTCTGCCGGTATGCGGTGCTCGAGTGTCTTCATAATGGATTCGGGATTCACCAGTCCGGTTAGGGCAATAACAGCTCCGAGCATGCAAATATTGAAAACAATAGGCTTGCCGATTTTAGCCATGACGGTTTCATACATTGCCAATTCTTTTTGCTGGGCATCAACTTTTTTTTCAGTCTGTACAAACCTTGTGTCGGTAATCAACAACCCCCCCGGCCGGATAATCGGATAAAATTTGCCATAGGAATCCTGGGTCAGACATATCAGCACATTGGGCTGAATGACTTTTGGAAAATGAACGACCGAGTCGGATATGATGACATCCGAGCGGGTTGCCCCTCCTCTGGCCTCGGCGCCGTATGATTGGGATTGCACGGCAGTCAGGTTTTCATAGAGCACTGCGGCTTCGGACAGAATAATGGATGCGGTAATGACCCCCTGCCCGCCTGATCCTGAAAACACCATTCTGCATCTTTCCATAACTACCGGCCTTTCATCGCCGTTTGAACCAGCTTTTCATATTCGCTGCAATATTCCGGCATCATTTTTTGCACAAAGATACCGCGCTCCAGCAGATGGGGGTTTTCTTTTTTGGCCTTTGAGCCAATCGGGGTTGTATTTTTCTTAAAGTACTGGACCATATCCACAGCATCGCCGGCTTTGTTTTTGCGGCCAAAATAGGTCGGGCACTGGGACAAAACCTCCACCACCGAGAAGCCTTTGTGCAAAATGGCCTGTTGGATGATGTCCGTCATCTGCTGAATGTGGTAGGTGGTGGTACGCGCCACAAAGGTTGCACCAGCGGCTTTTGATAGCTCCACGACGTCGAAACTGGGATCGATCGTCAAATACGGCGCGGTGGTCGCGCGGATGTTTTCACCGGATAAAGGCGAAAACTGGCCGCCGGTCATGCCGTATATTCGGTTATTCATAACAATTGCTGTGATATCGATGTTGCGGCGGGCTGCATGAATAAAATGATTTCCCCCGATCGCCAGCGCGTCGCCATCCCCCATGGGAACAATAAGGTTGAGCTCCGGGCGTGCCAATTTCACACCGGTGGCAAAGGCCAGCGCCCGGCCGTGAATGGTGTGCAGGGTGTGAAAATCGACATAGCCGGTTATTCTGGATGAACATCCGATACCCGAGACCATCACAATCTCGTTTTTACTTATCCCCAGTTTTTCAATGCCCCTCAGCATACCGTTCAAAACCATTCCATGGCCGCATCCCGGGCACCAGATATGGGGGAAAAACCGTTCGCGCAAATAATTTTTGATGGCCATGAATTAAACTCCTTTTCCCTCAATCAACCGCAGAATATTCATGATATCCGAAGGCGCGATAAAAACGCCGTCAATGCGATTGGCCAGAAACACTTTATCCGGTTGGTCCACCGCTAGTTTGACGGCCTGCATAATCTGGCCCATATTCTGTTCCACAACGATGACAAATTTTGCACGGGCACATCTGTCGCGCACAATATCCTTTGGAAAAGGCCAAAGCGTTTGTAATTCCAGCAGGCCCAGACGCTCGCCCCGTAATCTTCGGTTTTCAATAATATGGCGGGCAGAACGGGCTGCAGAGCCGTAAGACACCAGCAACTTTTCGGCATCATCAATATAGTATTCCTTGTAGCGTGCCAGTTGATTGGTCCGATTCTCGAGTTTGTCGACCAGATGGCGCAACAGGCCGTGGACCACCCGGGGTTCACTGGATGGAAACCCCCACATATCATGAACCAGCCCGGTAACGTTAAAGCGGTGAACGCCGCCGAAATCAGACATGGGCAATCGACCGTCTTCGCGCGGCAGGTAGGGGTGATAATCCACGCCTTGCTTGACCGTGGTTTTTAATCGTTCGACCAGCGGGATTTCACCGGGCTCCGGTACTACGAAGCGCTCCCGCATGTGGGCAACAACTTCATCCAGCAGCAAAATTACCGGGGTTCGGTAAATTTCGGCTAAATTAAAGGCTTCCACGGTCATTAAAAACACATCCTGATGATTGGACGCCGTGAGTGCAATGATCGCATGATCGCCGTGTGTCCCCCAGCGGGCCTGATTAATGTCTCCCTGGCTGCCATGGGTCGGCAATCCGGTAGAAGGTCCGCCGCGCTGCACGTTAACAATGACACACGGGATTTCGGTCATAATGGCATACCCCAGAGCTTCCTGCATCAGGGAAAAGCCGGGCCCGCTGGTTGCGGTCATCACTTTACACCCGGTCAACGAGGCACCGATAATGGCACACAGCGACGCGATTTCGTCTTCCATCTGAAGGAATTTCCCACCGGTTTGTGGCAGACGATAGGCTAATGTTTCGGTAATTTCAGAAGACGGTGTTATCGGATAGCCGGCGTAAAAATTCAGCCCTGCGTACAAAGCTGCTTCAGCACAGGCTTCGTTACCCTGCAAGAATCTGATGTTCGCGCTCATATCTTGGCCCTATTCTTCAAATTCTACTTCAATGGCAATGTCGGGGCACCGCATCTCACAGAGTTTACAACAGATGCAATCTTTGGCCCGGACAACACTGACCTTTTCCCTGTCATCCAGCGCAAGAACTCTTTTGGGGCAAAACTCGACGCAAATCCCGCACCCTTTGCACCAGTTCGGGTTGATGTGGTGTTTTTTCAGCTTTGGCTTTCCCATTATCAAAATTCCTCAGCGATCGCTTCATAGCAATTTTATAATGAAAATACAGTCTTTTGCAAAGTTTAAAGAATATTTGCTTTACTATCAGATGTCAAGTTAAACAGGGATTTCCCCATAAATTCTGGGTAGGATCGCAATGCGATGAGATGGCTTCGCTTCGCCCCGCCTGGGTTTGCCTCTGGCGGACGATGGCAGGCGGGTCGAAAGATTACGCACATGTTATATCGTCCGACCATGGCGAAGCGTCGCGCCTTGGCGTGACGATGAAGCCCTCTTTTTCTTAGTTTCAGCGATAATTTCCAGGGATTCTCTGATCTGGTCTTTGACAACAGATGCATATTTTAAATATACTTATAAAAATGGTCATTCATAAAATGCACCCGATGAATTGCTCATCGATATGGGGCAATCGGGTCCGGCCGTTCCGGAGGCACTCAAATATTGAAAAAAATCCTGATTTTTGCCGTCTTTTTTATCCTGCTGGCTGTCACCGGCATTATGGTTTTTTTCCTGAATCTGCGGCACTATGCCGAACAGCCTGCCGGCCCGGCACCGGAAAAAGTGGTCATCACCATACCCGCGGGTCAACCGTTGAGAGCCACTACCGAAGCCCTATTTAAAAACAGAATTATCACAAGTCCTTTTAAATTCAATATGTTCGCCCGCCTGAAGGGATATGACAAACAGCTTAAGGCTGGAGAGTATGCCCTGTCTGCCAGCATGTCGCCGATACAGATTATGGAAAAACTGGTCAAAGGAGAGGTCGAGTTATATAAACTCACCATCCCGGAAGGCCTTAATATCTACCAGATTGGCGACCTGGTGGCCAAAGCCGGATTCGTGCCGTATTCAAGCTTTATCGCAGCAGCAACCGATGCCCATCTGACTCGTAAAAACGGCATCAATGCTGAAACTTTCGAAGGTTACTTGTTCCCGGAAACCTATTATTTTCCGAAAAAAGTGAGCATCGAAACAATCCTATCAACAATGGTCAACCGCTTTTGGAAGGTATTTAATACAGTGTGGCAAGTGCGGGCAGATCAACTCGGGTTTTCGATTCATCAGATCGTCACCCTGGCATCGATCATAGAAAAGGAAACCGGCGCACCTTTTGAGCGACCTGTGATTTCCTCGGTATTTCATAATCGCTTAAAGAAAGAGATGCGCCTGGAATCCGATCCAACGGTAATCTACGGATTAAAAAACTTCGACGGCAATTTAAAGCGCAGCCACCTTGAAACGCTTACTCCATATAATACATATAAAATCAGCGGCTTGCCCGTTGGCCCGATCGCCAATCCCGGAAAGAAATCCCTGGAAGCTGCCCTTTATCCGGCCGATACGAAATTCATTTATTTTGTGTCCAAAAAAAACAAAACCCATCAATTCTCCACCAATTTAAAAGATCACAACCAGGCCGTTCTAAAATACCAGCTTCACCGTTAGCGATGTGTCCCTCAAGTCATCTCCCAACGCGGTTTGTTTTTAGGTGTCAACTTTCGGGTGTCAGTGTTCAGAAAAAGTACTGAGTGCTGAGGACTGAGGACTGAGCAAAAAAACTTGCTTGGCAATCGGCCACTTCAACATGACGTGTCGGTTTCTGCCATGAATTGTCCTCATGGGACCATGAGTTGTCGTTTTCCGCCATGAGCTGGCATGGCTATTTCCACCCCTCTCTATATCGATATACCTCAGACCTCAGCACTCAGTCCTCAGTCCTATATTCTCAGAGACCGCGAAACCAGAACACTCGTGATACAACTCCCCAATAAGTGATGAATCGCCTTGACAGGGCAGTCGTTGGAATTTAGTTTGTGAATTATCATCATAACCCGTATCGAAATTGAGGACAACAATTGCCATAGAGGAAATGAGCGTAAAGCATAAGAGGAGGATCCATGGCCTATTCTGACAAAAAACGCTTAAAAACAATCATCGATCTTGAAAAACTGAATCGCTTGAACGCTGAAGGGTGCCCGGCCTGCCACCGCAAGTTCACACTGGGCGAACCGGTGGTCCTGGCCTGCGGCGCCTGGGAAGGTGAGCCAAGATATATCCATGAAAATGAAGCCGTCTTTGATCAAGCCAGCGGAACCTATTTCGAGCGCCGCTGTTATGAATCCCGCAAAGGATAGAAAACCGTTCCATCATACCTGCCTGCCACTTAAGTTTTCGACTAAAATGGCCGATATATATCTGGTATATCATTGGATTGGGTCCAGGAATTTGGGACTTGGCGCGAGTGACGAAGATCGGCCAATTCGCAGCTAAATAAGTCTCTATTCCCTCGGAAATTGAATTATACCTAATTTGCAACGCTCATTTTAGGTTAAGGACATGTATCCCTGTGAGGCAGGCAATGAATAAAAAGAAGCGTTATATCAATCTGGACAGTGTTGGCCTGGTCATTATAGGTACGGCTGTTTCCTTCTTCTATTATTATTTTGAAAAAACCATCTTATCCAGTCCCAATCTGACCATATTTATTACGGTGGGCATCATTTTGCTCATCAGTCTGTTTACCCAATTGCTGATCAACAATATCAATCGATCGAAAGAAGCCCTGCGGGTAGCCAATGAAACCCTTGAACTCAAAGTCCGCGAGCGCACCGCCGAGCTACGCGAATCGGAGATGAAATATCGCACAATTTTCGAAAATACCGGGGCGGCAACAATTATCGTCGAAAACGATATGACCATTTCCTTGGCAAATTCAGAGTTCGTCAAAATTACGGGTTTTGAAAAACAAGAAATTGAAAACATCAAATCCTGGCTGCATTTTATCGATGAGAAAACCCAGCGCAAAATTCGCAACGGAGAGGTTTTCCAAGACCATCTGGAATTCAGCTCGATGCCTCCCAGTTTCGAATGTAAATTCATCGATAAGGACAACTCTCAAAAAGACATGCTGTGCACCTTGGCTGCAATCCCGGGTTCCGATAAAAGCGTTGTTTCCCTGGCCGATATTACTGAGCTTAAAGAGGCCGAGCGTCAGATTTATCACCAGGCTTTCCACGATGAACTCACCAATTTGCCCAACCGCGCCCTGTTTATGGAGCACTTAGGCATGGCCGTAAAGCGCGCCAAACGTCGCGACGATTATCGCTTTGCGGTTCTTTATCTGGATATTGACCGATTTAAGCTGGTCAATGACAGTCTCGGCCATAGCGTCGGTGATCGACTCCTGGCAGCCTTCGCCAACCGCATTCAAGAATCGCTCAGAGATATCGATACGCTGGGACGCTTTGGGGGTGATGAATTTGTCATCCTGCTTGAAGACATCGAAAACAGCGAATACGCCAGCGGCGTTGCTGATCGGCTGCAGCAAGGACTGAAACGACCTTTCATGATAGAAGGCAAAGAGGTCTTTGCACCGGCCAGTTTTGGAGTGGTATTAAACACCAGTGATTATGATGAGCCCGAGAACATCATCCGGGATGCCGACGCAGCCATGTATCACGCCAAAGAAAACGGCAAAGCCCGGTATAAAATTTTCGATAACACCCTGCATAAAAAAGCAATGCACCTGCTGGAAAGAGAAACGGATTTGCGCAAAGCAATCCACAAAGATGAATTTGAAAATCATTACCAGCCGATTGTGGATTTACGGACTTCAGCCATCGTCGGTTTCGAAGCGCTAATACGCTGGAACCACCCCCAGCTGGGCCTTATTTATCCGGGCTCATTTATTTCGATTGCTGAAGAAACCGGGCTTATTGTCCCGATGACCCAGCTGACTGCCCAACGGGCCTGTGGAGACCTATGTTACTGGCAGGATCAACTCCAGGACAAACTCAAACTCACATTGAACATCAATCTGTCGAGCAAACATTTTTTGTCCCCGACTCTGCTGGATGATATCAAAGAGATTCTTAGCAAAACCGGTATGCCACCCGAGCAGCTCAAATTGGAAATCACTGAAACAGCCCTTATGGAAGATGCCGATGAGACCATTCGGCTGGTTCACCGTTTAAAAGATCTGGGCTTGCAGCTGGTTATCGACGACTTTGGAACCGGCTATTCATCCCTGAGCTATCTGCAACGCCTGCCTATTGATACACTGAAAGTCGACCGCAGTTTTGTTTCAAGAATCCAATCGGAACCGGATGGCAATCGCAATATTGTGGAAGCAATAATTTCGCTGGCTCATCGTCTGAAAATGATCGTGGTGGCTGAGGGCGTGGAAACCGAAGAGCAGTTCGCCATTCTAATGGAAATGCAATGCCAGTTTGGCCAGGGCTACCTGTTTTCAAAGCCGCTGCCCAAACCTAAAGTCGATGAACTTATTGAAAACATCTTGAAACTTTCTAAAGAAAACCCGGCGGCCAGCTTCTCTTTGCCGGCCATGCTATCAAACTAGTTTCATCTCTTATACTGCCTGCTCAACTGTGCTATAATCACATCAAGGGTTGACCCCTGTTAACCGCCAAAGTATGGTCCTCGGCATCCTCATGCTAAAATCTAAAATAAAGGCAACCTCAATGGACATTCAAAAGTTTTCAGACAAACAGCTGGCCGGCCAACGTCTGATGGTCGGTTTTGAGGGAACGCAGCTTGATGCGGATTTAAAATTCCTTATCGGGAACCTAAAAGTCGGCGGAATTATCCTTTTTTCACATAATGTCGAAACACGCGGCCAGGTCAAAAAATTGTGCAGTGCGGCACAGGAATATGCGCGCACCAATGGGCAGCCGCCATTAATGATTGCCATTGATCAAGAAGGCGGTCAGGTCGCCCGACTGAAAGAACCCTTTACTCAATTTCCGGGAAATTCTGCCATGAGGGATGTCGCCGACGCCGTTTATTTTGCACAGACAACAGCGACCGAATTGGCCGAGGCAGGCATTAACATGAATCTGGCGCCGGTCATGGATGTCGCTCCTAAAGAAATCAGCAGCATCATGGCTATCCGATCATTTGGCCAGGACCCCAAGTGGGTCTCCAAATTGGGCCTGACAGTGATTTCGCATTTGCAGCAGAACAATATCATGGCCGTGGCCAAACACTTTCCCGGCATTGGACGGACAACCGCCGATTCCCACATTGACCTCCCGTCTTGCGAATACGACCTGGCCGAATTGGAATCCTTTGACCTCATACCCTTTGCGGCGAGCATTGCAGAAGAAGTCGCCGGCATCATGCTCTCCCATGTCATTTATGAAAAAATTGATCCCCGCTGGCCGGCCAGCTTATCACGGCGCATTGCTCTAAAATTGTTGCGGGACCGCATGCGGTTTGCAGGAATTTCGATGACCGATGACCTGGACATGGGAGCCATTAATAAACATTATGATATCGAAACCGCCATCCGGCAAATTCTTCAGGCCGGCATTGACATGACCTTGATCTGCCACAAAGGCCCCAACATCGAGATGGCCTATAAGGAAATTTTGCGGCACTTAAGACGTTCTCCGGAAATCAGGGCAATGGGCGTCGAGTCGGCAAATAGGATTATGGCTCTCAAAAGGAAGTATTTAGATGCTTAGTGATAGTTCTGATTTATTTTGCCGAGATATTTTTTAATCACCAAGAACCCGAAGTTCAAGAAACGTTACTATAGATTTCTTAAATATCATGGTTCGTGTTCTTCGTGAACTTGGTGGTTTTAAGGATTTTCGGGTATGGTGGTGTTATCGGATCAAAGCTTGGTTCGGGAGAAAACATCGTCACTCAAATTCCCCCGCATGCCGGCATTTAAGTAATGATAGCCCGCTGCTGCAATCATCGCCGCATTATCGCCGCACAGCCGGACAGAAGGAATATGAACCTTAAGGCTCCGGCGCTCGGCGTCACGTCGGACTCTGTGTCTTAAACCGCTGTTGGCAGCCACCCCGCCAACGACGGCGATATGTTCACATCCTTTTTTTAAGGCTGCGTTGATTAATTTGAAGGCCAGCACCTCAACCACTGCTTCTTGAAAACCGGCCGCGATGTCCGCCATTTGGATTTTATAATCAGATTGATGCCTGCCGACATAGAGGCTCACCGCGGTTTTGATTCCGCTGAAACTAAAATCAAATCCGGATTTATTCAGATAGGGTCGCGTAAAGGCTATTTTTTCAGGATCACCTTCCTGTGAGAGCCGGTCAATGACCTCGCCGCCCGGGTATCCCAGACCCAGTATTTTCGCGACTTTATCAAAAGCCTCCCCGGCTGCATCATCGCGGGTCTGTCCCATCAGCTCGATCGTCGTGTGAGAAGTCACATAATAGATACCGGTGTGCCCGCCGGATGCCAGTAAGGCGACAAACGGAAAAGGGGGTGCCTGCGCTTCCAGAAACAACGAGTTGATGTGGCCTTCCAGATGATTCACGCCGATCAGGGGGACGCCCAGGGTATAGGCGTAAGCTTTGGCAAATGAAAACCCCACCAGCAGCGCCCCGACCAGACCCGGCCCTCGAGTGACGGCAACGGCGTCAATCTGATCGCTTTTGATCCCGGAGCCGCTGATCGCCGCTGCAACCACCGGTACAATGGCTTCCAAGTGTTTTCTTGAGGCCAGCTCGGGAACGACGCCACCGTAGCGATGATGGACTTCAATCTGAGAAGATACTTGTGAGGATAAAACAGTGGTTCCATCCTGGACGACGGCCGCCGCTGTTTCGTCGCAAGATGTTTCTATGCCTAAAATAACCATTACTTCCAGACGAGTCGATTACCGGCTTCTTTGCAGTCCAGAATTTCGCCGATAACAAAGGCGCGTTCCTTCATCGCTACAATTCGCTGCATGACGTCCAGAACTGCATAATCCGGTACAACCAGGATCATGCCAATGCCCATATTGAAAGTGCGGGCCATTTCTTTTGCAGAAATATTCCCGGCCCGCTGCAGAAATGAAAAAATAGGGGGAATCTCCCAGCTTCCTTCACGAATTAAGATGCTGCAGGTCCGGGGCACAATGCGCACCACATTTTCAGATATGCCGCCGCCGGTAATGTGGGCAATACCATGGATCGGTAAATCTTTTAATAGGCCCCTGACGGTCGCGGCGTAAATCTTTGTGGGCATCAGCAATTCTTCCCCAAGGGTTTTGCCGAGTTCCGATACGTGCTGATCGATCTTGAGGTTGAGGACCTCAAAACAGACTTTGCGCGCCAGAGAATACCCGTTGCTGTGCAGGCCGCTGGAGGCGATGCCGATGAGTTTGTGGCCAACCCGTATTTCGGTTCCATCGATAATTTTGTCGTTATCGACAACGCCCACCGCGAATCCGGCGAGATCGTATTCATTATCAGAATAGAAACCGGGCATCTCGGCAGTTTCACCGCCCAGCAGGGCGCATTGGGCCTGCTTGCACCCCTGGGCAATACCCGTAATGATATCCGTCGCGCGTTGATTGTCGAGCTTTCCCATTGAAATATAATCGAGAAAGAAGAGTGGCTTTGCGCCCTGAACTATGATATCGTTGACAGACATTGCCACCAAATCAATGCCGACGGTATCATGCTTGTCGAGCATAAATGCGATCTTAAGCTTGGTGCCAACCCCATCGGTAGAGCTGACCAAAACCGGTCTTTCCAAGTTTGTAAGATTAAGCGAAAAAAGGCCGCCAAATCCACCGATATCGCCGATTACACCCGCACACGTGGTTTGTTTTGCAATTTTTCCGATGGCATCCACCAGCTTATTGGCCTTGTCAATATCGACGCCGGCATCGGCATATGTGAAGGAATCCTTCATTAATGAGCTCCAAATTTGATGGTGTATGTGTCTGAATGAACCTATCTATGTGCTTGACATAAACTACGCAAAAAAAACGACAACACAACAATTTCTCGGCCGCAGAATGACCGACCATTAAAAACCCTTGAAAATTAATCTCATCCGGCATAAAAGTCAAAGCAATTTTTGGAAATCAGGTTGAGCGTCGGAAATGCAATTTTCTTTTCCAGGATCACGGCTGCCTCAACCAGATATTCTTTGGTACGCATGCCAAGAACGGGAGAAGTCTATGTTTACGTTTGCCAGACTCGATCGCCTGCCGCCTTATGTGTTTGCCACGGTTAATGCAATCAAAATGGAGGCCCGGCGGGCGGGCAAGGATATTATCGACCTGGGAATGGGAAATCCGGACATGGGGACCCCGCAGCATATCGTCGATAAACTGGTTGAATCCGCTCAAAAACCGCATAATCATCGCTATTCGGCCTCAATGGGGATCACCAAACTGCGGGTGGCTATCGCCAATTGGTATCAGCGCCGCTTTGGGGTTAGCATCGACCCGGACACTGAAGCCATTGCAACGATCGGCGTCAAAGAAGGAATGTCGCATTTGATTCTGGTTACGATTCGGCCGGGGGACGTCGTGTTTACGCCAAATCCAACCTATCCGATCCATCCATACTCTGCAATCATCGCCGGCGGGGATGTCAGGGGAATCCCGCTAGGGCCGGAAGCCGATTTTTTTGAAAACCTGCTTTCGGCCACCAAAACCACGTGGCCACGGCCCAAGGTTCTCATCATCAGCTACCCCCATAATCCCACCACCGAGGTTGTGGATCTGGCTTTTTTTCAAAAAATCGTCGACTACGCCAGAGAACACAGCATTATGGTCATCCATGACTTTGCCTATGCCGACCTGGTGTTCGACGGTTATAAGGCCCCGAGTTTCCTGCAGGCACAAGGGGCTAAGGATGTCGGCGTTGAATTCTTTTCTCTTTCAAAAAGTTACAGCATGCCGGGATGGCGCGTCGGATTTTGCGCAGGCAATGCGCAGATCATAGCCGCTTTGCGCCGCATAAAAAGCTACCTGGATTATGGTATTTTCCAGCCGATCCAGATCGCATCGATCATCGCATTAGACGGGACCTATGATTGCGTTGAACAGATCCGCGACACATACCAGGAGAGAAGAGATGCGCTCATTAAAGGATTGAAACGTATTGGCTGGGATATTAAAAGCCCCAAAGGCACCATGTTTGTGTGGGGAAAGATCCCTGACAAATTTATAAAAATGGGCTCGGTTGAATTTGCCAAATTCATGATAACAGAGGCTGAGGTTGCCGTATCACCGGGTTTGGGTTTCGGGGAATACGGCGATGACTATGTGCGTTTCGCTCTGATTGAGAATCCTATGCGGATTAACCAGGCTGTCAGGGGCATCCGAAAGATTATGTGATTCTCGCTACTGGCTGCTGGTAACTGGCTGCGGGGTACTGACCAATTGCAAAATCAAATTATATATAGAAACAGCTTTGAAATTAACAGATGACTTTAATTGAAAGACGGTTTCGAGTCAAAAAATGCCAGAAGCAAGGAGCACGTTGCCAGAGGCCAGGAGCCAGCGGCAATATTTTAAAGCTCTGTTACATCTCATAAACGCGGTGTGGATAAAGGAGTGGTGTAAATGAAACAGATTAATGTCGGTCTGCTCGGTTGCGGCACGGTGGGTACCGGTGTGGCCAAATTGCTTATTGAAAACCGCCAGGTAATTGACGCACACCTGGGTGCGACTTTGAATCTCAAACGAATTGCTGATATTGACCTTGAAACCGACCGGGGCATCCAGTTTAATCAAGGTGTACTGACGACCGATGCGAATGCAATCGTAAATGATCCGGAGATCGATATCGTCATCGAAATGATCGGTGGTGAAGGAATCGCCAAAGAGCTTATCTTAAAAGCCATCGACAACGGCAAGCCGGTAATCACGGCCAACAAGGCACTTTTGGCCAGCCAGGGAAACATGCTGTTTAAAACTGCGACAGACAAAGGCGTGGATCTGGCATTTGAGGCCGCAGTCGGCGGGTGCATGCCGATCATTAAATCTATACGGGAATCGCTGGTCGGCAATCGTATTCACTCAATGACCGGCATATTAAACGGGACCTGCAACTATATATTGACGAAAATTACCGACGAAAGAAGACCCTTCGGTGATGCCTTAACCGAAGCACAGGAAAAAGGCTATGCCGAGGCCAACCCGGCTTTAGATATCGACGGAATCGATACTGCCCACAAGATAGCGATTTTAACCGCGCTGGCATATGGAATGGAAATTAATTTGCCGGATGTATATATTGAAGGCATCTCAAAGATTACGCCACTGGATGTAGAATTTGCCGAGCATTTTGGATATCGGATCAAGCTGCTGGCCATAAGCAAAAGAGTGGGCGACAAAATAGAAGCCAGGGTACACCCCACCATGATCCCGTTGGACAACCTGCTTTCCAGTGTCAACGGCACCGTAAATGCCATTATGGTATCCGCTGATGCGGTGGGTGATATCATGCTGTATGGAAGAGGTGCCGGCATGATGCCGACTGCCAGCGCAGTAATCAGTGATGCGGTGGACATTGCCCGTAACCTGATGGCACGAACAGCGCGCAGAATTCCCCCTCTTTCTTATCAAGGGGATCATATCCAAAATATAAAAATCATGCCCATGAAGGAAATCGTCACGCATTACTATTTTCGATTCGCGGCGCTCGACCGGCCCGGTGTATTATCGAAAATATCCGGCATCCTGGGCAACCATGACATCAGCATTCAGTCGATGCAGCAGAAAGGCCGCAAAACAGACGGATCCGTCCCGGTTGTTATGGTGAGCCATCTGGCAAAGGAGGCCGATGTTCAAAGAGCAATGGCGGAAATCAACGATCTGGATGTGGTCAGTGAGGAAACCGTCCTGATTCGGATTGAAGACGAAGAACTCGACTAAATTTAACTTTAACCTAAAGTGAGCGATTGTCGAGGTTGCTGCAGCTACAAGGAAGATGCCGTTCCGCTATAGTCGCCTATGCGGGACTGCATCTGACGCGGTAGATGCGGCGAGATCGGCAATCCCGAAGGGTTTCAAATTTAAAAAATATAAATCGATAGAATTCCTTATAAAAAAAGTTAACCCATTTTTTAAATTTGAAACGCTCACTTTAGGCGGAAGAGAGAAGCATGTACATTATTTGCGCTGACATGGAAGGCATTTTTACCCCGGAGATATGGATTAACGTCGCTGAAATGACCGGCATCGAAGAACTCAGACTGACGACCCGGGATATTTCCGATTATGATGTACTGATGAAAAAGCGGCTGGCCATTTTAGACCGACATGGACTGAGACTTCAGGATATCCAGGCGGTTATCTCTAAAATGCAGCCGCTTGAGGGGGCGTTGGACTTCTTGAACTGGCTTAGATCTCAGCTTCAGGTCATTATCGTATCGGATACCTATGTAGAATTTGCAGGTCCCTTGCTTGAAAAGCTCGGCTGGCCGACGCTTTTTTGCAACACCCTTTCGGTTGCACCCGATGGGTCAATTGCCGGATATAACCTGCGCCAGAAAGATGGCAAGAAAAAGGTGGCTGATGCTCTTAAAAATCTGAATTACGAAGTCATTGCCATCGGCGATTCGTATAACGACATCACCATGCTCAAGGCCGCCAAAAAAGCCATCCTGTTTCGCCCACCCAAAAATGTTAAAGCTGAATTCCCGGAGTTCCCGATAACGACAAACTATCAGGAAATAAAGCGAGAAATACAAAAAATCATCAATCATTAGCCAACCAATGGAATAATGCAATACGGTTATGCAGAAAGCCCGAATTAAGCTATTTTAACCACGAAGCGCACGAAGGACACCAAGAGAGTTTTGGCAATTAGTGGTATGCTGCCTTCGTGTTCTTCGTGGTGAGACAATTATCGATCATATTCAACTGGGGCTTTCCATATAACCACGTGATGGAATATGGGGTAAAAATTCGGGAGCGCGCATGCCGACGCACAGAGCTACCTGCCGAGTGATCTATGGCGACACGGATAACATGGGGCAGGCCTATTACGGCAACTACTTTAGATGGTTCGAAATCGGTCGCAACGAATTGTTCCGATCGCTGGGCCTTGCCTATTCCACGGTCGAACGCCGCGGCATATTTCTGCCAGTCGCAGAAGCCTATTGTAAATATTCGGTGCCGGCCAAGTATGATGATCTTTTGACAATTGAAACTTCATTGGACACCCGGTTTAAAGGCGCCATTAAGTTTGATTACCGCATTTTGCGTGGGGACGCAAAAACCCTTCTGGCTCAAGGTTATACCAAGCATGCCTGTCTGAACCGAGAGGGCAAGGTTGTTCGTCCGCCCCAATTCATTAAAGAAGTCATCGAGAAAAATATCCAGAACCTTTAAAATAGGGATAATAGTCGGGTATGTGTATATGTCTAAGTCTTATCGTCATATTGCGTAGAAGAAGCTTCAATGACGATCGATATTCAAAAATTTGAAAAGTGCCGCATCCTGGTGGTCGGCGACCTGATGGTCGATGAATATCTGTGGGGAGATGTCGAGCGCATTTCCCCCGAGGCTCCCGTCCAGCTGGTATCGGTTGCCAGCGAGGAGCACACGCTCGGCGGCGCGGGAAATGTGATTTGCAACCTTGCTGCGATGGGAGCTAAAGTCTCTGCTGTCGGGGTGGTCGGTTGCGGAACGAACGGAAAGCTGGTTCTTGAAAAATTAAAAACGCTGGGTGTTAATACCCTTGGGGTCATCCAGGACCCGCAACGGCCGACAACCCGCAAGACACGGATTATTGCCAACCATCAACATGTGCTTCGGTTTGATCGAGAAAGCATAACTGAAATCAGCCGGCAGACCATGAATAAGATTTCGCGCGCGGCCGCAGAATTGATTGCCGATGCCGATTTGATCCTGGTCTCAGACTACGGCAAGGAACTCATCACCAAAACGCTGATGGCCAAATTGATTGCTGCCGCTCAAAAACACAAAAAACAACTCATTGTTGATCCGAAAGGACTTGATTTTAAAAAATATGCCGGTGCATATTTAATCACGCCCAACAAAAAAGAAACAGCGCGGGCTTCGGGTGTAGAAATTGTTGATGAATCCAGCCTGACCAAAGCAGTGCATCTGCTTATCAAGAAAACCGGCATTGATAAAATCCTGGTCACCTGCGGCAAGGAGGGAATGGTCTATTTCGAGCAGGGCTCTGCCTCCTATCGAATTGGCACCCAAGCCCGCCAGGTTTTCGATGTATCGGGTGCAGGCGATACTGTTCTGGCAATGCTGGGTTTGGGTGTCGCCGCCGGATATCCCATCAGGCAAGCTGTTGCGCTGGCAAACACCGCCGCCGGAATTGTTGTCGGCAAGGTGGGAACCGCCACGGTTTCTAAGACCGAGCTGGCAGCAGCCATTGGGCTGATTCCGGCTTTCAGCTTAAATAAGCAAAAAACTCTGGCGGAGCTATCGACCATCGCCAGAAAACTTGAAAAAAACGGCAAGCGGGTTGTATTGACCAACGGATGTTTTGATCTGCTGCATGTCGGCCACATTATGTTGCTGTCGGCCTCAAAACAGCTGGGAGATGTTCTGATCGTTGCCCTGGACGATGATGAATCCGTCAGACAGCTCAAGGGCTCCGGACGGCCTATTATAAATGAAAACGAACGCTTACGAATCATCAGCGCCCTAGACAGTGTGGACTACGTGATCATTTTTTCATCGCATGAATTAAATGATGTTATTGAAGCCATCCGTCCCGCGGTGTTGACAAAGGGCAGCAATTATAAAAATGAAACCATTCGGGGGCGTGAGATCGTCGAACGCTATGGTGGACGGGTTGAAACCATCCCGGTATCTGTAGACATTTCATCCACCCGCATCATCAACACCATAAAAACCCGTTAAGGGCTTGGCCCGAATTGGAACGGCGAAAATTCCGGGACCTATGGATCAGATGGAATTTATGCGGCAAACGCCCAAGGGCATTGTATTGCAGGTCTTTATTCAACCCCGTGCTTCAAAAGATATGATCGTTGGATTGCATGGAGACCGTCTTAAAATCAAGGTTGCCGCCCCGCCGGTTGAGGGGGAAGCCAACAATAGATGTATTCAATTTCTCGCGAAGTGCCTTGCGGTTCCCCGTTCAACACTTGAAATCATAACCGGGCACAACAGCCGTAACAAAAGCCTCCTTTTAAAATCCAGAGAAACACCGCCATCCGCCGAGGAATATAGGCGGTTGAAACTAAAACTTGGCCGTTTAATTAAATGAATAACTATCCGGCCCCTCATTGAAATCGTCTGCCCAGCAGATAATCAGATAAACTGCGAAATGCGCCATCGGGCTAACGGATTCGAAGAAAGCCCTTGACTAATTTTGTGAACTTGACTATTAATTTCGATTTTAAAGGACAATTTGATGCGGGGTGGAGCAGTCTGGTAGCTCGTCGGGCTCATAACCCGAAGGTCGCTGGTTCGAATCCGGCCCCCGCTACCACAACCAATTAAAGGGTTTTAGAATTCATTCTAAACCCTTTAATATTTTCGTGTTTATCAACCCCGCGAAGGGTTGCGAATCTTAAAGTTTATTCCTTTGACCCGAAGCTGCAATTGTATTATAGAACATTCATCTTTTGAGATGCCTATGCATTAAATTCTGAACCGACTCAACCCCACTATCATCATGAAAAGGATCCTGCGTAATGGCTAATGCGAAAAAACCACGCCCCAAAAAAGATAAAAACAGGCGTTCGGGATTAGATCGCCGATGGATTATAGCACCGCATGAGGGCCCCGAAAGACGCAGCGGCAAGGACCGAAGAACCCCATTGGAAGACGGGGAAATGATCGTGGCAGACCGTCGGGATTCAAGTGAAATTGCGACGATCCAGGATCTTTTAATGGCCAATTCCATGCAATTGGATGCGATCGCCCAGCTGCTGATTGAAAAGGGCGTATTTTCCAAAGAAGAGCTGTTTGATATGCTCAAACGCATTCAACGGGAATACCAAAAAACAAGAAGTATCGAAGATTAAAGCCGCATGATTCGCAAAATCATTTCAGGGGGTCAGACCGGCGCTGACCGGGCCGCTCTGGATGCCGCCATCCAACTGGGCCTCCCGCACGGCGGCTGGATCCCGAAAGGCCGCTTAACTGAAAATGGGCCCCTGCCCGATAAATACCAATTGGCCGAAATGCCCGGCAGCAGCTACGCGCAGAGAACGGAACAAAACGTTATTGATTCAAACGGCACCTTAATCATCAGTCATGGCCAATTGATCGAAGGTTCAGCCTATACCCGCAAAATGGCCATAAAGCATCAGCGCCCCTGGCTTCATGTCGATTTAAATCAAACACCTGCCTTCAAAGCTGCAGCCTTGATTCATTCCTGGATTGAAGAGAACGCCATCGAAATTTTAAATGTTGCCGGACCGCGGGCCAGCAAAGATAACCAAATTTATCGGGCGGTATTCAAATTAATCGAAAGCCTTCACTATCTGGGACTGATGAACACCGCCCGACCGGAGGCGATGAAATTTCGTAATCACATCAGCAACTCAGCTGCCAAGCAACCAAAAACAGTTCAAGAAGCCATCGAAAGACTGGTAGACGAGCTGCCCTTAAAAGAAAAAATTACGATCGCCAATATGGTCGAAGAAGAATTGATCAAGATGAATGCCAATTTAAGCAGATTCATATTGCAAAAATTTGGCCTGTGGTCTGGAAATGAAGAACTGGTTGAATCTTGCCTGGCAGCGGCGAATTACCCGCTGCACGACGAGGATGATGCAGCCGCCGTCATCGTAAAAGAATTGTGGCAGAAATTGAGGCAAACCCATAAACTGAGAATTGTAAAATAAAAACGGTTGAGTCCGACTGACAGTTTGCATCCTCACCGATGTCTTTTTGAGAGGTTTGAATCGTTTAATACGGAAAAGGTTTGTGAAAGCATTTCAATCACGCCATCTGGTAAAATACCGGCTGTTTTGGATTCGAGCAGCGTTTTTTACATGTACCGCCATGCTTTTGTCATTCGGGGTGTTTGCCGGGGAGCCCCCAGAAGAAAAGGACGCCAATCCGTCCAAGGAACAGATCCAGATCGTTGCCGATAAATTGATCACCAACAATAAGGAAAAGTTTGCGGAATTTCTTGGAGATGTGCGCGCCAGTCAAGGAAATTTTGTCATCAGATCTGAGCACCTTCGAATTTATTATAAGGATGACCCTCAAAATCAAGCGAATCAGGAGCCGGCCAGTGGCCAGGGATTAATAAAAAGGTTGGTCGCCAGTGACAATGTGCGGGTATCATTTGAAGAATACACGGCCAAAACCGATCGGATGGAATACGACCTCGATACGCAGGTCGTTGTCCTCATCGGCGAAGGTTCGACGATGACGAGCGGGAAAAATATTTTAACTGGATCAAAAATTACGGTAAATCGAAAAAATGGGCAGACACAGATTGAAAGCAGTCCGCAGCAGCGAGTGAGGGCCGTTTTCCATCCAGAAGGAGCATTCTCGGAAGAAAACACGAAAGAGTAAATCTGATGGTGGCTGGGTTTCCTCTCGAGACTTGTCTATTTAACTTTTCTCAGTGAGAATCTACTTTTTCAGCCGGCGTAATTTCTGTAGATTTTTATACCTGAGCATCAGATCAAACCATTGATGGAATAAAGGCGCCAGCGCCTCACCCGGACGGTTGCCGTCTGTATTTAACTTTCTTTCCGCCTGCGCCAGGGCCTCAAGATAATCAATCCGTTCAGGTTCCAGTTTCAGTAAATGCCGATAAATCTCAGCCGCCTTACCCCAGTGTCCCTGGTCAGCATAAACCTTGGCCATCGTGCCGGTATAAAAGTCGGTTTCTTCGCCCATTTTGACCTAATACGTATCTTGGTTTATCGTCCGGGGCTTCAAAATTAACTCGTCTTCTCCCACCATACCCAATTCCTGACGAGCGATATTTTCAATATATATGGGGTCGTGGATTAACCGATCGATCTCAACACTCAGGGTAAGATTCTGGCGGGTCAGCTGTTCACTTTTTTCAGCCAACTGCGCTCTTTCATTTTTAAGGGTATTCAAATCAATTAACCCATGCTCGCCGAAAAAGATAAAGAACAGCAATGAGAACAGAACCAAAACGGCGATGGCAAAGAATATATTTCGCTTTCGTGTCATTTTGCGCCTATTCCTTTTTTAACTTCCGCAACCGCAAATTCAAATTCCGGACTTTTGATAATGTAGGAGCAAACCCCGAAAACGATCAGCCCGATTATCACACAAGCAAACAATCCCACAACATGCTCGGTTAAGCTGCCACCCTCAGTTGGAATGAGCAGCCGTGCAACAGCCCAGACGACAATGCCCATGATTGCCGAACTGCCCAGCGTTCTAGCGACAGATTGCGCTATGTGTCTCCATCCCAAGGCGCCGAGTTTCTTGCGCAAGGCATGCACCAACAGTCCAAGGTTCAAAACCGACGCAATCGATGTCGCCAGTGCGAGCCCTCCGTGGTCCAGCGGTTTCATTAATATGATACCCAGTACCATATTGGCCAGGATGGAAACCGTCGCCATAACCACGGGTGTGCGTGTATCCTTGAGTGCGAAAAATGTTGCGGCTACAATCCGGACCGCCGAAAAAGCCCATAGACCTATAGCATAGTATAAAAGCGCCCTAACAGTCAACCGCGCAGCCTGCACGCTGAATTCGCCTCTCTGAAATAATAAAGAGACGATCGGCTCTCTTAAGATGATTAAACCGATCATGGACGGAATGGTAAGAAATAACGTTAATCGAACTGAATAGTTAAATGTGTCTTTGAAGGCGGCATCATCATTTGAGGCCGCCTGCCGGGATAGGCTCGGCAATACAGCAGTTGCGGCCGCAATCGCGAATATGCCCAATGGAAATTGAACCAGACGATCTGCAAAATATAGAACCGTTACCCTGCCCTCCTGCAGGAAAGATCCCAGAAGCGTTCCCACCAGAACGTTGATCTGGTAAACGGCGCCGCCGATGATAACGGGCGGCATTAGCCGACCGATTTTTTTTAAGCCGGGATGAAAAATGCTTGCTTTCTGTCTGAAAACGAATCCTTTCCGGACCATAGCGGGCAGTTGAAAGCCAAGCTGTAAAACACCGCCGATCATCACACCGATGGCAAGCCCGAGGACCGGTTTTGAAAGGTGCGGGCACAAGAAAAAAACCGATGAAATCATGGCCAGATTGAGTAAAACCGGTGATAGGGCGGGAGTTGCAAAGTGTCCGAATACATTGAGTATCCCCATGCATAACGCCACCAGTCCGATAAAGAAAATATAGGGGAACATGATGCGCGTCAGGACAACGGTAAGGGATGCTTTCCCGGGCGAGTCAATGAAGCCAGGGGCAATGATTTTTACGATCAGGGGGGATAAGATGATGCCGCATATGGAGACAACCGCCAGAATGACTGAAAATAACCAGAGGGCGGATCTGGCAAGCCTGAAGGCTTCATCCTTGCCATCCTTTGCAAGATAGTCCGTCAATACCGGCACAAAAGCATTACTGATCGATCCTTCTCCCAAAAGCTTCCTGAGAAGGTTGGGTATTCTGAACGCCGCAATGAATGCATCGGAATTCAGACCGGCACCAAAATACCAGGCGATGACCGCATCGCGAATATAACCCAAAGCGCGGCTGAGTAACGTCGCAGCACCGACGACGCCGGCTGCCTTAATCACCTGGGATTTTTCGGACATGGCAAAATTCTTAGAAAATCTCTTGACATCTTTGATATCGTCTTATAATTATCTCTGTTTATAATTAACTAAAGTAAGAGCAATTATTTAATTCTAAGGAGTCCATATCTTGGCAAATCATAAGTCAGCTGAAAAACGCGCCCGCCAAAACGAAAAAAGGCGGATTCACAACAAAGCGGTGAGAACCAGAGTAAAGCACGCAACCAAAGAAGTTCGCCTGAAAGCCGCTGAAACGTCGAAGGAAGAAGCTCTGGCTAAACTAAAAACGGCCCAATCCATTATCAACAAAGCGCTCAAAAAAGGTGTGGTTCACAAAAAAACCGCCGCCAGAAAGATATCCCGCCTGTCCAGACTGGTGAACACAATTGTCCTTTTTTAAGCATTGACCAACCCTCGCCTGCATTCAAAGCCATCTTGAAAATGTCTTTTGGCCCCATATATTTGTAGAAGCCTCGTTTCAAACCCTCGATCCGCCTCGGGCGGATCGGCGGTTTGCAACCCACAAACAAAATTTGAGGCGGCGGGAAGTCCCGCTTGGCGAGGAAACTCAGTTTCGCCGCGATTTTAATCAAAATCCTATCTTTGAGAAAACGCGCTAGAAATCATCACTGAACCGATTGACCGTTCTTTCGGCGATGCGTTTCGAAAGCACCCGAATTGCATTCCTGCGGTTCGCGTCTGTCTTTTCCTTATCCGTATCCACCAGATACGCTTCAAAATCCGAAAGGTTTCTGGCAGCCCAAACAACACTGCCATCCTTAAGGGTCAATTTCAGATCAACGCTAACGGTAACCCGCCTCTCATTGGCTACGTCCGTTTGACTGAAAGATATGGTTCGTATGGTTACCTGATTGACAGCACCGCTCAGAACAACATCGGCATCATCGATGCCACTGGCCAGCACACCGGTTTTGCGCAGGGTCAATTCGGATAAAAGCGCAGCGGTAACGATATTTTCGACACCGCTTTCCTGGGTTTTGTTTTCCAGAACTTTTACGAAAAGGCGCTCGGTATCTCCCGGATATCCGCTCTCTTCAGCAAAGCGGTATCCGCAGGCGGAAAGCAGCACTCCAATCAATAGTGCTACTATAAAGATCTTGCTTTGAATCAACCCACACTCCTCTTCGCCGCGCAAAGGGCATGGCGCACGGGGCATAGGGTTATTGTTTAAAATCCTGCAGCCCGCCTTCGTTTCCGCTCGTTCTTTACTCTATGCGCTTTGCCCGATGCCCTCTGCCTAAACCATATGCCTTGCAACTTATATTCTGAACCTTGGCTCCTGAATCTTTGAACTTTTGAACCTCAGACGACGATATTAACCAGCTTGCCCTTGACGTAAACAACCTTTTTTATGTCACGACCATCAATAAATTTTTTTATACGATCATCCTCAAGAGCGATCTGTTTGATGGTCTCTTCAGCGGTATCAGCCGCCACTGAAAATTTGCTTCTGAGCTTACCGTTGACCTGGATGACAATTAACAGGTCATCTTTCTCCATCGCCTCTGACAGATAAGAAGGCCAAGGCGTCAGTAAAATACTGGGGGCATTGCCCAGAGCTTCCCACAGCTCTTCGGAAAAATGCGGTACAAAAGGCGACAGCAGCAGCGCCAGGGCTTCAAAGGCCGCTCGCATCACCGGAATCTGGTGTGGATTGCTTTCGTTTTTTTCGATGGCGGACATCGTGTTAAACAGCTCCATAATGGCACTGATGGCGGTATTAAAATGGTAGCGCTCCTCAATGTCACGGGTAACCTTCATAATCGTCTGATGTGTTTTTTTATAGGCATCCTTTTCGATACCGTCCAGAGCGGCGGGGCTGCCGTCAAATGGAGCCACCCCCTTTACCCTGTCGACCCACTCGATCGCCAGGCGCCACACCCTGTTTAAAAAGCGGAAACCGCCCTCAACACCCTGCTCGCTCCATTCCAGATCGCGTTCAGGCGGCGCGGCAAAAAGACAAAAAAACCGGGTGGTATCCGCGCCGTATTTTTCCAGAAGCGTGTTTGGGTCAATGACATTTTTTTTGGATTTGGACATCTTTTCAACCCGGCCCACGACAGCGGGCGCATCACAGTGTGTGCAGTAACGATCTGCACCGACAATTTTCACTTCCTCGGGGAGCAAATATCCGTGTTTGGGACAGGATACCGTTTCTTTGCAGACCATCCCCTGGGTCAACAGCCGGGTGAACGGTTCCTTAAAACGAACCAGCCCCTGGTCGTTTAAAACGCGCGTATAGTAGCGGGAATAAAGCAGGTGCAAAATGGCATGTTCAACACCACCGATATACTGATCAACCGGCATCCAGTAATCCACCGCTTTCTGGTCAAACATGCCCTGGTCAAAATCGGGACTGCAATAGCGGTCGAAATACCAAGACGATTCGACAAAGGTATCCATGGTGTCGGTTTCGCGACGCGCATCCGGTCTGCCGCATCGGGGACAGTTTGTCTTTACAAAGGAATCCAGCTGGGGCAGGGGTGATTTGCCGCCTTCCTGCAATTTCGCATCTTCCGGCAGCACGACTGGAAGATCTTCTTGTGGAACCGGCACAATGCCGCAGACATCGCAATAAATAATAGGAATCGGCGCGCCCCAGTAACGCTGTCTTGAAATCCCCCAATCTCGCATTCGAAAACTGATTTCTTTTTGACCCAGATTGTTTTTCTCCAGATAACCGGCAATTTCATCCATTGCGGTGGTATTATCCAATCCGTCAAATTGCCCGGAATTCACCATCACCCCTTCCCCCACGTAAGCTTCAGACAAATTTTTCAAATCCAGCGCTTCATCCGGGGGCTTGACGACAACGATAATTTCCAGATCGTATTTTTTGGCAAAATCAAAATCACGTTGATCATGTGCCGGTACCGCCATGACCGCACCGGTCCCGTATTCCATCAGGGCAAAGTTCGCCGTATAAATCGGCATGCGGGCGCCGGTTAAAGGATTAATGCAATGGGCGCCTAAAAATACACCTTCTTTTTCATAGCCTTCCAGCGCTTTATCCGATCGGTCCTGCATGGACATCCGATCCACAAAGTCCAGTACCTGTTTTTCCTGGGCTGTTCCCTTGGAAAGTTCAAGGGTCAGTGGATGTTCCGGTGCCAGACACATAAAGGTGGCACCGAAAACGGTGTCGTGACGGGTGGTAAACACCGGAATGACGATATCCCGGTCTTCTACCGCAAAGCGTATCTCGGCTCCGAAACTTTTTCCGATCCAGTTTTTCTGCATGGTGGTCACTTTTTCGGGCCACCCGGGCAGCTGATCAGAATGCGCCAGAAGGTCGTCGGCATAATCGGTGGTGCGAAAAAACCACTGCCACAGCTTTTTCTGCCGGACCTGTTGACCGCAGCGCCAGCACAAACCGGCTTCGACCTGCTCATTGGCCAGCACCGTCTGACAGGGCTCACACCAGTTCACAAACGATTCTTTGCGATAGGCCATTTTTTTCTCGTACATTTTCAGGAAAAGCCATTGCTCCCATCGATAGTATTCGGGCCGGCAGGTCGCAATTTCCCTGTCCCAGTCATAGGAGAAGCCCAGTTTCTTCAACTGGGAACGCATGGCATCAATGTTGGCATAAGTCCACTTGGCCGGATGGGTATTATTTGCGATGGCGGCGTTTTCTGCCGGCATGCCAAAGGCATCCCAGCCCATAGGATGCAGTACATTAAAACCGCACATTCGCTTGTAACGGGCTACAACATCGCCAATGGTATAGTTGCGGACATGCCCCATGTGTATCTTGCCGGAAGGATAAGGAAACATTTCCAGAAGATAATATTTTTCTTTGTCGGGATCTTCCTTGACTTTGAAGAGTCCGTTCGACTCCCAATAGGCCTGCCATTTGGGCTCAATTTTTCTGGGCTCGTATTTCTCGTGCATTGCCGAAATCCGCCTTTTCTTGTTCTACAAAATTTTTTAGAGCATTTTCTATGTCACAAAATGATAACAATAGCAAGGCTGTCCGTCAACTTCAGGGAAAGATCACAGGCGATCGCTTCCCTCAAAAGCAACAATATCGTGGACGAGGAGGAGTTCGGGGACGAGATCAGGAGAAATCTCTCCACTGCGCACGCGTACTCGTCTTCGTTCTCGTTATCAAGGCTGCAGTTCGTTATGCGCCCGGTGGCCAACGGCCGTAGATTTTAGACTGAGAAATCGTTTGACTTGCGATCGACAATTGCATATTCAGTCAATAATCAAATTAGGGGCTTGGCCCCAACCAGAATGTTGCAATAATGAAATAGGAGAATAAGGGTATATCTTGATGAGCATTAAAATTCTTATCAATGCGATTGACCCGGAGGAATGCAGGGTCGCAAAGGTCAAGGCAAAGAAGCTGGAAGAATTTTATATCGAAAGCGCTTCGCGGGAGATTACCCAGGGCAATATATATAAAGGAACAATTTCACGAATCGAGCCCAGCCTTCAGGCGGTTTTTGTAGACTATGGCGCCGAGCGCCACGGTTTTTTGCAGCGTCATGAAATACACAGCGATTATTTTCAAGAAAGCGAGGGCGGAAGCCATTCAATCGAAAAAATCGTCCGGCGCGGACAGGAAGTTATGGTTCAGGTCACCAAAGAACCCTTTATGAAAAAAGGGGCCATGCTGACAACCTACATTTCTTTGGCCGGCCGGCACCTCGTCTTGATGCCCGGCAGCGACCGACGCGGGATTTCTCGAAAAATCGATGATGAAGATGAGCGCAGTCGTCTGAAGGATTTGATCGCCAAATTAAAGATCCCGGAAGGATTCGGTCTAATCGTACGGACCGTTGGTGTAAACTGCACCAAAACCCTCATGTCCCGCGATTTAAGGTACCTGCAGCGACTTTGGGAAAACATCAAAAAAAGCGTAATGAAGGAACCGGCGCCGGCACTTCTTTATCGGGAAAGACACCTCGTTCTGAGGTCGATCCGTGATTATTTTACGCCCGAAGTGGACGAAATTCTAATCGATGATCCTGCTGTGTTCCAGGAAGTAAGGGATTTCATCAAAATTATTTCTCGCAAGCATCATAAGATCGTAAAACTATATAAAGGCGCCAAGCCGATTTTCACACAATTTGGAATCGAAAGCCAGATTACGACTATATTTGAAAGCCGGGTGCGTCTAAAATCGGGCGGCTCCATTGTCATTGAACAAACTGAAGCCCTGGTCTCAATTGATGTAAACTCCGGCAAATCCACCCAGGAGAGGTCGATTGAAAAAACGGCATTTCTCACCAACCTGGAGGCCGCCGAAGAAGCCGCCCGCCAGCTTCGGCTAAGAGACCTGGGCGGTCTCATTGTCATTGATTTCATCGATATGAAAGAGCCAAAGCATCGTTCAGAGGTGGAACGCCAGCTGCGCAGTTTTGCCAATGACGACAAAGCCAAAACAAAGGTAGGGAAAATTTCAAGATTCGGAATGCTGGAAATGTCACGCCAACGAATTCGACCTTCGATCGAATTTGGCAGTTATCAGCCCTGCCGGTATTGCCAGGGTAAAGGACTGGTTGCATCAACAGAGACTCTGGCAGTCGGCTTCCTTAGAAAACTGAGCCTGGAAACCCTGAACCCGGGAATTTCCGCTGTAAAAGGGATTGTGCCGCTGAATGTTGCCGAATATCTTTTAAACAGAAAACGCAAAGAAATTGCCGAACTGGAAGAACGGCGTAACCTGCGTGTCGAAATTGAGGGGGATCCATCAATGACGCCGGGTGATAGCCAGATTATGTATAGCGACCAAAAGAATTCCCATGGACAAAAAGTTCGATATTGACAGCATTTTTATATTGCTGTATCAGGTGGCTCAAATTCGGTAACGGGATGTTCTCATTTTAAAAATTTGCTTGCATTCTCAAAAAGATGCTCTAATTTTCATAATATTCGAGCGGAACTTTATGTATCTCAAATAAAGGAGGCATTATTTTGATTGATATTGCATACGCAATGGGCGGCGGCGGAGAAGGCGCTGCAGGATATGGCGGATTTATCCCCATCATCCTGATGTTTGTTATTTTTTACTTCCTGTTGATCCGACCTCAGCAGAAAAGGCAGAAAGAACACCGCAGCATGATATCGAATCTGAAAAAGGGTGACCGAATCATCACCAGCGGCGGTCTGCACGGTCGTATAACCGGAATAGACGATACAACCTTAACTGTAGAGATCGCGGACAAAGTACGGGTAAAGGTTGCCCGCGCCAATGTATCTGGGATGGTACAGCCCGCTTCTCAGCCGCAGCCGGAAAAAAAATAACCAGCGATTCCACAGGCGGTTTAATTCAAATTGGATGTATGGTTTGTAAAATGGTTGACTGCTTAAACGGTTCGATAAATGGCTGTTTAAGCGTTCAACCATTTGTCTATTTGGAGACTATATTGCAGCGCAAAGTGCAAACATGGTTTGGCTATGAGGTGGATGGTTTTTGCTCTGCCGTCTCATTAATGAATACCGCCGGAAAGAAGGAAGGCACCGTTGAAAAACTTTTCATGGAAACTGATTTTGGTCTTTGCGGTTATTGTCGCAGCGGTCGTATATGTGCTTCCGACATTTGAACCGGGTTTATGGCCTCACAAACAAATAAGCCTGGGTCTTGATCTTCAAGGCGGAATGCACCTGGTACTGGAGGTCGACACGGCCAAAGCTCTGGAAGGGCAAGTTGAGCGTATGACGGAAGAAATACGGGAGCAGCTCAAAAAAGAGCGGCTGCGCAATGTTACCCTAAACCGCATCGCCGGAAATAAAATGTCCGCAGCCATTCAAGATCCGCAAACACTCGAAAAATTCAACACGATTTTAAAAACGAATTTTGATTTTCTGAAGCGTTCCCAGCGGATAGACAGCGGGGTCTCAACGATCATCCTTGAGATTTCCGAAGATGAAGCAGAAAATACGAAAAGATTGGCGGTTGATCAGGCACTTGAAACGATCCGCAATCGCATCGACCAGTTCGGCGTAACAGAACCCGACATCCGCCGCCAGGGAGAAAATCGGATACTCATTCAGCTGCCGGGTATCAACAATCCGGACCGGGCGAAGGATTTGATCGGGCGAACAGCACTGCTGGAATTCAAATTGGTCGATGACACTCATGATGTCAATGAAGCCGTGAAAGGCAATGTCCCTGCCGGGAGGGAAGTTCTCTATCAGGTGCGAGAAGATGCTCAAACCGGCACGATCACAAAAGTGCCCTTTCTGCTTAGAAAGCGGACGCTTTTGACCGGTGCCAACCTGACCGATGCGCGGGTCGACTTCGACCAGTTCAATATTCCTTTTGTGTCCATTAATTTTGACAAAAAAGGAGCAAGGGATTTTGAACGGATCACCGGCGATAATGTCAACAAGCGCTTGGCGATTGTGCTGGACGATACGGTTGCATCGGCGCCGGTTATCCAGGAAAAGATTGCCGGTGGCCAGGCCCGCATTACCGGCGACTTCACACTCGACGAGGCCAAAGATCTGGCCATAGTGCTGCGTGCCGGTGCCCTGCCGGCTCCGGTCAACATACTGGAAGAACGCACCGTCGGCCCTTCGCTGGGGGCCGATTCCATTCGCAAAGGTCTGATTTCCATGCTGATCGGAGGTGTCCTGGTTGTCCTGTTTATGATCGTTTACTATAAAGGCGCCGGGGTAATTGCCGACATCGCCCTAATACTGAACATCATTTTGATTGCCGGCGGTCTGGCTGCTGCCAAGGCCACTTTAACCCTGCCGGGAATTGCCGGCATTATCTTAACCATCGGCATGGCGGTGGATGCCAATGTGATTATCTTTGAACGCATCCGGGAAGAATTGGCGTTGGGCCGAACAGCCCGTGCAGCAGTCGATGCCGGATATAATCGCGCCACCCTGACGATTCTCGATGCCAACGTTACCACTCTGATCGCCGCTGTCGTTCTTTTTCAATTCGGAACCGGACCGGTTAAGGGATTTGCGGTCACTCTGAGTCTGGGCGTAATTGCCAGCCTGTTCACCGCTCTGGTGCTCTCCCGCTTGATATTTGATTACATCCTGGGGAGCCGTAAGGTCAAAACACTCAGCATATGAGGATGCTTCATGCGGTTTATAAAACCTGACATTAATATTGACTTTGTTGGCAGAAAAAAACTCGCCTTTTTGATTTCCATTCTCTGTATCGTCGTCAGCTTTCTGTCACTTGCTATTCACAAAGGCCCCCGTCTCGGAGTCGATTTCGCCGGCGGGACTCTCGTGCAGCTAAAATTTGCGTCAGCAGTGCGTATCGATGACATCAAATCCGGCTTGGCATCCATCGGCCTGGGCAAATCATCGGTGCAGCAATTCGGCCAGCACGCCGACCATGAATTCCTGATCCGCACAGAGACCGCCTATGAAAACGATGAAGGAATTGCAGCCGAAATTCAAAAAGCGCTGGAATCATCCACCGAAGGCGAATTGGAAATCCGGCGCGTGGAGATGGTCGGACCCCAGGTGGGAGAGGATTTGCGGAAGAAGGCATTGTTTGCCATGTTTTATGCCCTGCTTTTTATTACGATATACATATCCGGCCGCTTCGAGCTGAAATGGCTGGTAAGCGGGGTGGTGGCGGCCGCTCTCATCGGCGCAGTTTATATGATCAATCTGTTTGATGTCAGCATTCCTGTTTTGATCGGTGCCGCCCTGATCGTCAGCCTGGTCGTTTTCTGGTTTCTGGAATTAAAATATGCCATGGGCGCTATCGTTGCGCTGATACATGATGTCATCATTACCATCGGCATTTTTTCCATATTCGACAAAGAATTTACGCTGCCGATCATTGCTGCGCTGTTGACGATCATCGGATATTCGTTGAACGATACCATCATTGTCTTTGACCGCATCCGGGAAAACCTGAGAAAATACCACAAAAAACCGCTGGTATATGTCATCAATCGAAGTATTAATGAAACACTGAGCAGAACGCTGCTGACCTCGCTGACCACTTTGGTGGTTGTGGTGACGCTTTTTATAATGGGCGGCGGCATCATTCACGATTTCGCCTTTGCGCTGATCATCGGCATTGTTGTGGGAACCTACTCATCCATTTTCGTCGCCAGTCCCATATTGCTGGCCTGGCAGAGTCGCGGCAAGAAATAACCCTCGATCTTTTGGTCGCCGCAAATCAAGCCATCATCGTATCGAGACCTAAAATAACCGAGCACGCGTTCAGAGGTTCAGAGGTTCAAGCGTTCAGGGTTCGGACAACCTTGAACGCTGGACCCTGAACCTTTGAACGTTAATGAGAGCAAGCAGCCCTGAACCGTGAACGCCTGTGTATGAGATGGATAAACTGTTGCCATGGTTTAGTTTGAAAGATGTTCCGGGAATCGGCAATCACCTGTTCAAACGGCTAATCGACCGATTTCATTCGCCGGAACATGTTTTTCAGGCCTCACGGGAGCAGTTGCTTGAAGTCGAAGGCATTTCCAAACGCCAAGCAGAGGCAATTCGGAACTATAAGGCAGCGCAAAGCCTCAAAGCGGAACTCGATCAGGTCAATCAAAAAGGATATAAGATTATAACGCTGAAAGACCCCTTGTATCCGCCGCTTTTAAAGGAAATACCGGATCCCCCGCCATATTTATATGTTTGCGGCCGCCTGGATGGTTCTCGCAAAAATATTGCCGTCGTCGGTTCACGCCATCCGACTGCTTACGGGATTTCAACCACCCAAAACCTGTGCGCCGATCTGTGCGCACATGAAATAAACATCGTAAGTGGGATGGCCGTCGGGATTGATGCGGCCGCTCATCGGGGTGCCCTGGCGGGAAAGGGTAAAACCGTTGCTGTTCTGGGCAGCGGCTTCAACAATATTTATCCACCGCAAAATTTGGCCTTGTTTGAAAAAATTTCAGAGCAAGGGGCAGTCATTTCGGAATTTGCGCTGAATGCAGAGCCTGAAGCACATCATTTCCCTATTCGAAACAGAATTATCAGCGGCATGAGTATGGGGACCGTCGTTGTCGAAGCCACTCGCAAGAGCGGATCTCTGATTACCGCACGGCTTGCGGCCGAACAGAATCGGGAAGTATTTGCGGTACCGGGAAGCATCCGATCGTTTAAAAGCACCGGTACCCATGCGTTGATTAAACAGGGGGCTAAATTGGTGGAAAATGCAAAGGACATTCTTGAAGAGCTATCCGCCTATCTGGATACCCGCGGCATATCTGCCGATCGCGCCCAAAATCATGCTGCCCAAGAACAGTCATTTTTGACACCGGAAGAAAGGGTTGTATATAATATGATCAGTCCCTATCCGGAGCATATTGATACGATTGTACGAAAAGCACATATCGAGCCTGGCAAATTATTGAGCCTGCTGTTACAATTAGAGCTTAAAGGCGTCGTACAGCAGCTGCCGGGTAAATTTTTTGCCCTTTTTGAAACCATTTCTGAGCATAAGGAGAAACCGTGACCAAACCGCTTGTAGTTGTGGAGTCGCCAACGAAAGTCAGAACGATAAAAAAATACCTGGGCAAAGATTATAATGTGGCTGCAACTGTCGGGCACATTAAAGATCTGCCGAGCAAAGAAATGGGAATTGATATCGAAAACGGATTTAAACCAGAGTATCATAATATTCCCGGAAAACAAAAGATAATAAAGACCTTAAAAAAGACCGCCGGAGACGCCACCGATATTTATCTGGCACCGGACCCGGATCGCGAAGGGGAAGCCATTGCATGGCATACATCCGAAGTACTTAAAAAAAGGGGACGGAAATTTTACCGAGTCCTTTTCCACGAATTAACCAAGGGTGCCATCAAAAAAGCGATGAATTCCCCGGAAAGCCTTGATCGCCCGAAATATGAAGCACAACAGGCTCGCCGGATACTTGATCGATTGGTTGGTTACCAGGTCTCACCCCTTCTGTGGCGCAAGGTCAAGGGTGGATTGAGTGCCGGGCGCGTTCAATCTGTTGCCCTGCGGATCATCTGTGAAAGAGAACGCGCGATCCATGCTTTTGAACCTCAAGAATACTGGACGATCACTGCACACCTTGAGGGCAAATCCCCTCCTGCGTTTACTGCTAAGCTGGCCGCTAAAAATAACGACAAAATTGAAATTCCCAATGAAGAAAAAACCAATGCGATCCTGACGGAGCTCGAAGGCCAGAAGTTCATTGTCAAAAAAATTGCTAAAAAGACAATAAGCAAAAATCCTTTGCCGCCTTTTACGACCAGCAAGCTTCAGCAGGATGCCATTCGCAAGCTGCGATTTTCTGCCAAAAAGACCATGCTGATCGCGCAGCAGCTCTATGAAGGTATTGAACTCGGTGCGGGTGGACCCGTCGGTCTGATCACTTACATGCGCACGGATTCAACCCGCATCGCTAAGGAAGCCGCCGATGAGGCCTTAGTATTCATCCGCAAAAAATTTGGTGCCGATTATGCTATGGACAGACCGCGGTTCTTTAAAAATCGCAAGAAAGCTCAGGATGCCCATGAAGCCATCCGCCCGACGTCGGTCTCCAACTCCCCTGAGGAAATAGCCCCTTATTTGTCAAAAGATCAACTGTCTTTATACCGGCTCATCTGGCAAAGATTTGTGGCATCTCAGATGAAACAAGCGCTCATCAATCAGGTTTCGGTCACAATCGAAGCCGGCCCCTATCAGTTTAAGGCCAGTGGATCATCCGTTAAGTTCTCGGGTTTCATGGCGCTTTACATGTCGGTCGACGATGAAATTGCAGACAAAAGCCAGCAGGAAACACCGGGGTTGCCGCAGCTGTCGGAAGGACTGATTCTAAAGCTTCTGCAGTTGGAACCCAAGCAACATTTCACCCAGCCGCCGCCAAGGTTTTCAGAGGCATCGCTGGTAAAAGAACTCGAAGAGAACGGGATTGGCCGCCCGAGTACATATGCCAGTATACTGTCGACCATTCGCGAAAAAGAATATGCGCTCCTGCAAAATAGATATTTCAGACCGACCGAATTGGGCTTCATTGTAAACGACCTTCTGGTCGAAAACTTTCCGGATATCTTTGATGTGGAATTTACCGCCCGTATGGAGGAAAATCTTGACCGGGTTGAATCCTCTGAAGTCGACTCAACCAAGCTTTTAACCCAATTTTATCACCCCTTTAAAAAGGATCTGGAAGCCGCCGCCGAAACAATGCTCAGTGTGAAAGGCGTCGGATTTACAACCGGCCTCGATTGCCCGGAATGCCGAAACCCGTTGCATATTAAGGTCGGAAAAAACGGGCCTTTTCTGGCATGCAGCGCATATCCTGATTGCAGTTACTCCAGAGACTACACTCGTGATGAAAAGGGAAATATCCAAACTATTGAGACCCCTTTGGAAGAAGTGACCGATAAATTCTGCGAAAAGTGCGGTAAGCCGATGGTTGTCAAACGCGGCCGCTACGGCGAATTTTTGGCATGTAGCGCCTATCCGGATTGCAAGTATACGCAGTCATTGAATTCCAATGGATCCAACCATAAAATCGGTATCAAATGTCCCGCAAACGGTTGCGACGGTGAGATTGTTGAAAGACGTTCAAAACGTGGTAAAATATTTTACGGCTGCAGCCAATTCCCAAAATGCGAATTTGCCACTTGGGACAGGCCGATCGCACGGGATTGCCCGCAATGCGGAGCGAAAATATTGGCTGAAAAGACCACTAAAAGGGAAGGTACTTTTTTGACCTGTATATCCGCCGGATGCAATTTTAAAGAGCGCCTTTAAAAAGTCTTGACATCCAGATATCATCCTGCTACAAAGTAGCAGAAATTCAAATTCGCTCAATTACTATGAAGAAAATGATCGCCATTAACAACCTTATTAGCCTGATTCTGGTACTCGTCAGCGGCATTATTATTGTCCGCTGGGGGGCACGGGGTTGATAATGGCCTACTAAATCATTCAAACAGAAAAAAATCCGTTATCAGCCCCGAGGCTGATAACGGATTTTTTTTTAGGGGGAAACAAAGATGGAACTAACCGGTGCACAAATTATGATGGAAGTACTCAAAGAAGAAGGGGTGGACACCATCTTCGGCTTTCCAGGTGGTGTGGTCATTGATATATTTGACGAGCTGGCCAAAACCGATATCCGAAGTGTTCTCGTCAGACATGAACAGGGAGCGGTTCATGCAGCAGACGGTTATGCCCGCGCCAGCGGCAAAACCGGTGTCTGCCTGGTGACATCAGGCCCGGGAGCAACCAACACGGTGACCGGTATTGCGACAGCTTATATGGATTCCATACCCATGGTCGTTTTTACCGGTCAGGTGCCCACCCAGCTGATCGGTAATGACGCCTTTCAGGAAGTTGACATTGTCGGTATTACCCGTCCCTGCACGAAACACAATTACCTCGTGCAATCCACCGAAGCGTTTCCCCGCATCATCAAAGAAGCATTTTACCTGGCCCGTTCCGGCCGTCCGGGACCGGTGCTTGTTGATATCCCCAAAGATGTCGCCAAAGCAACCTTTGATTATCGTTCGATAAAGGAGGTGCAGCTAAAATCATACAACCCGACCTATAACCCCAACATGAAGCAATTGCTAAAGGTGGTTGATCTGATCAAAGAATCAAAGCGACCGGTAATTTTTGCCGGGGGTGGCATTATTCTCTCGCGAGCTGCCGCTGAATTGACGGAATTCGCTCGCAAAACCCAGATTCCCGTCACAACCTCTCTGATGGGGCTCGGCGCTTTTCCCGGCACAGACCCTCTGTGGTTAGGCATGATCGGCATGCATGGCACCTACCGGGCAAATATGAGCACCGGCGCATGCGACCTGATCATTTCTATCGGTGTCCGATTTGATGACCGTGTTACCGGCAAGACAGATGCATTTGCTTCCCAGGCAAAAATCGTTCACATCGATATTGATCCGACCTCGATTCGCAAAAATATACCGGTAACGATCCCGATCGTGGGAGACTGTAAAATCAGCCTGCAACACCTGAATGAACTCGTCGAGCAGGCCGGTCTGGAAGACATCACCGGCAAACGCCAAAAATGGTTTGCGCAAATCGAGGAATGGAAAAGCACCAAACCGCTGGCCTACCAGCAGGGGGATGCAATCAAACCCCAGTTTGTTGTCGAAAAACTGTATGAATTAACCAAAGGTGAGGCCATTATCACGACTGAGGTTGGACAAAACCAGATGTGGGCGGCCCAATATTATCATTTTGACCAGCCCAACCATTTTATCACATCCGGCGGCCTCGGCACGATGGGATTTGGTCTGCCAGCGGCCATCGGCGCTCAGATCGCCTGCCCCGATAAGCTGGTAATCGATATTGCCGGGGACGGCAGCATTCAGATGAACATTCAGGAGATGGCTACGGCAGTCCAGTGCTGCTTGCCGGTCAAGGTGGCGATTTTGAACAACGCCTATTTGGGAATGGTTCGTCAATGGCAGGAATTATTTTATGAAAGGCGCTATGTTTGCACCGACATAAACTGTGCGCCCGATTTCGTGAAACTGGCTGAGGCATATGGCGCAGTCGGTTTACGGGCATCAAAACCCGAGGAGGTTGAAGCTGTGCTCAAAGAAGGCCTTTCGGTGCCGCGACCCGTCATTATGGACTTTAAAGTCGATCGCGAAGAATGTGTTTACCCCATGGTTCCTGCCGGCGCACCCATTACAGAGATGCTGCTGGTTTAGATCAATGGGTGCGGGTTTCGGGTTACGAGTTAAAACAGAATGCCCTTAAGACCTGACGCGCATCTCGCAACGTGTGACCCCTAACACGCGACTCGCAACGCGGAACGCACAACAAGGAATTTAACGATGGAAGAAAAAAAGCATATCATGACGATGCTGGTTGATAATCAGCCAGGGGTACTTTCAAGAGTTGCCGGCTTATTCAGCGGCAAAGGATTCAATATTGAAAGTTTGTGCACAGCGCCGACCATGGACCCTCAAATTTCCAGAATTACCATAGTCACCAAGGCGAACCCGCCGGTCATCGAACAGATTGAAAAACAGCTCAGAAAGCTGGTTAATGTGGTAAAGTTGCGCGATATGACCGGTCCCAGGGCGGTTAAACGTGAAATGGCCCTGATCTGCGTGCAGGCCCGGCCGGAGCTGCGCGCGGAAATACTGCGCATCGTTGACATCTTTCGCTGCAAAGTCATTGATGTCGGCACCGAGCATTATATTATCGAGGTCACGGGAGATGAAGGAAAGCTGACCGCGCTGATCAATCTGCTCAAACCCATGGGAATAAAAAAAATTGCTCGCAGTGGGACACTGGCACTTTATCGTGAACCCAAATAGTAAATAACTTAAAAACAGGAGCGCTAATATGGCACAGTATAACTTCGGCGGTGTGATGGAAGAAGTAATTACAGATGAGGAATTTCCCCTGCAAAAAGCAAGAGAAATTCTCAAAGACGAAATTGTTGCAGTATTAGGTTACGGGGTTCAGGGACCGGGACAGGCTTTGAATATGAGAGACAACGGTATCCATGTTGTCGTGGGCCAGCGCGAAAACAGCGCTTCCTGGGACCGAGCGGTTGCCGACGGCTTTGTGCCGGGCAAAACGCTTTTTCCGGTTGTGGAAGCCGCTAGGCAGGCAACCATCGTCCAGTACTTGCTGTCGGATGCCGGCCAAATGGCCGTGTGGCCGAAGCTAAAAGAATGTCTGGATGAGGGAAACACGCTGTATTTTTCACACGGGTTTTCAATCGTCTTTAAAGATCAAACCGGTGTGATCCCACCACAAAATGTCGATGTGGTTCTGGTGGCCCCCAAAGGATCGGGGCGTACCGTGAGAAGTAATTTTCTGGATGGAAGCGGCATCAATTCGAGTTTCGCAATCCATCAGGATTACACCGGAACCGCCAGGGAAAAAACACTAGCGCTGGGAATTGCTATTGGATCCGGTTACCTTTTTCCCACCACCTTTGCCAATGAAGTCCACAGCGATTTAACCGGTGAACGCGGTGTTCTGATGGGGTGCCTGGCAGGGGTTATGGAAGCGCAGTATACGCTTCTGCGAAAAAACGGACACAGCCCCAGTGAAGCCTTCAATGAAACCGTAGAGGAGTTGACCCAGAGTCTCATCCGCCTGGTGGCCGAAAACGGCATGGATTGGATGTTTGCCAGCTGCTCGACCACAGCGCAGCGCGGAGCCCTGGACTGGGCTCCGAGATTTCGTGATGCGGTAACCCCTGTGTTTAACGAATTGTATCAAAAAGTCATATCCGGAGAAGAAACCAAACGGGTGCTGGACACCAACAGCGCGCCGGATTATCGTCAAAAGCTCGAAAAAGAACTGGCGGTGATCAAAGAATCTGAAATGTGGCAGGCCGGCGCAACGGTACGCTCCCTCAGACCGGAAAACCGCAGAAAATAAAAATGGAGCGTCACGCCCCCAGCGCGACTTGAGGACCGGCTCTAACGAGCCTCGAGGAGCGGCCATTTAGGCCTTGAAGTTTTAACAAGCCATGCCTGAAGCGCAGCGCTCCTCAAACAAAGTGCTCCTAAAGCGAAGCGCTCAATCATTGATTTGGAGAACCTAATGGATCCAATCTTTCTATATGATACGACGTTAAGAGATGGAACCCAGGGAGAAAATGTCACGTTCTCTGCTGAAGAAAAATTAAATATTGCGATGCGACTGGATGATATTGGCATTCATTATATCGAAGGCGGTTGGCCCGGTTCAAATCCAAGAGACGTTGCTTTTTTTAATCTGGCCAAAAGAATCAATTTTAAGCATGCCTGCCTGGCCGCATTTGGTTCAACCCGCAAGCCCGGCATCCGCCCGGAACAAGATGACAATCTCAATGCGCTTCTGGAGACCGAAACTCCGGCAGTCACGGTATTTGGCAAAAGCTGGGATCTTCATGTTGAGAAAATCATGAGCAACACCCAGCAAGAGAATCTGTCGATGATCAACGATAGCGTGGCTTTTTTAAAGAAACATGACCGGATAGTTGTTTACGACGCCGAACACTTTTTCGACGGCTTTAAAAATAACAGAGACTATGCCCTGAAATCAGTTGCGGTGGCGCTGGATGGCGGCGCAGATTTCATTGTTTTATGCGATACCAATGGCGGCACCCTGCCCTTTGAAATGGAAGCGATCATCGCAGAGGTTCAACAGCAGTTAAATTGCATCGGCACCGGCCCGTCTCAAAACGCTTCCGCCAAAATCGGAATCCACTGCCACAATGATTGCGGGATGGCCGTGGCAAATACAATAACCGCTGTTCAAAAAGGCGCCGCAATGGTGCACGGGACCATCAATGGCTATGGTGAAAGATGCGGCAATGCCGATCTAACTTCCGTCATTCCAATTCTGAGCATCAAAATGGGCCGCGAATGCGTTTCACCAGAAAATCTTAAAAAATTAAAAAACCTTTCAAGATATGTCAGCGAAACCGCCAATCTGGTTCCGTTAAATTCACGTCCCTTTGTCGGTAAAAGCGCCTTCGCCCATAAAGGCGGCATTCATGTCAGCGCCATCATGAAAACGCCAAGAGCCTATGAGCATATGGATCCCGCAATGGTCGGAAACAGCCGGCGGGTTTTGGTCTCCGATCTTTCCGGCAAAAGCAATGTGGAATACAAAGCCAGAGAGCTCGGCGTTGAACTCGGTAAAAACGGCTTTGACAGCAGTCAGATTGCCCATGAAATCAAACAGATGGAGCAGGAAGGATACCAGTTTGACACTGCCGACGGCACGTTTAAAATCCTGCTGGAGAAGTTTACTGATCAATTTAAACCTCATTTTCATCTCGAATCCTTCCGGGTCACCATTGAAAAGGACAGAAATCAGCCATGCAGCGCCCATGCCACCATCAAAATCAGCGTTGGCGACAAACAGGAAATTACAGCCGGGGAAGGATACGGACCGGTCAGCGCCCTGGACAATGCCCTGAGAAAGGCCCTGGATAAATTTTATCCGGATCTGGACACGATGCGCCTGGTCGATTTTAAGGTGAGGGTAATTGATGGCTCGCGCGGAACGGCGGCCAAGGTCAGGGTTTTGATTGAATCGAGAGATCAAAACGAGATCTGGAGTACCATGGGGGTTTCAGAGGATATTATCGAGGCCAGCTGGATGGCCCTGGCGGATAGCTTTCAATTCAAACTCGATAACGAGGAACGCATCCGCAACCAGAATTCTGCCTAGCAGTGGTTTTAAAACCCCATCTAAGGCCCAAGGGCTGCGTTGCAGGCCTCCGGTAAATGCTCACATACTCACGTATGCTGCGCTTTCCCGATCGGCCTGACGCCTTGCCCTTGGACCTGATCTGAGGTTTTAAAACCACTTCCAAATAAAAGGAGAACACAATTGAAACGAATATTAGGAATCAACGCCGCAGGTCAACCGATGATTCGGTGCCTGCGGCCGATGCTCCCTGAGCAAAGGTCAAACGTCAAATGGTTCCATCGTCGAATCGATACTGGCTATCTAATCACGACAGCTATTTAACTAATTTACAATTCAACCATTTAGCAAACCTTGGGGAGAAAAAAATGAACGATCACGTACTGATATTTGATACCACCTTAAGAGATGGCGAACAGAGTCCGGGCGCCAGCATGAATACGGCCGAAAAACTAAGAATCGCCACCCAATTGGAGAAGCTGGGAGTCAATATCCTGGAAGCCGGTTTTCCAGCCGCCTCCGACGGGGACCTGGAAGCGGTTTCGCGAATCGCCGGCAAGCTGGAAAAAACCGAAGTGGCGGCTCTGGCGCGTACATCCAAAGACGATATCGACCGCGCCTGGCAGGCCATCCGCCATGCCGCAAAACCCAGAATCCACACATTTATTGCGACTTCAGACATTCACCTGAAATACAAATTGAAAATGACCCGGGAAGAGGTGGTCGCAGCCGCAGTCGAGGCTGTAAAATATGCCACCACTTTAACCGACAATGTTGAGTTCTCGGCCGAGGATGGTTCCCGCAGTGACCGTGATTTTCTGTGCAAGGTATTCGAAGCCGTCATAGAAGCCGGGGCCAAGACAGTCAATCTGCCCGATACCGTCGGCTACGCCATTCCGCAAGAATTTTCTGATTTGGTTCGCTATTTAAAGGCCCACACGCCCAACATTGACAGGGCCGTGTTAAGTGTGCATTGTCACAATGATCTGGGACTGGCAACGGCCAATACGCTTTCGGCGATTAGCGCCGGTGCTCGGCAGGCAGAGGTGACGATCAACGGAATCGGGGAGCGGGCAGGCAACACCTCTCTTGAGGAAGTCGTCATGTCACTGGTGACCCGCAGCAATTCAATGGGGCTGACAACTTCCATTCAAACCCAGTACATCCATCCGACCAGCCGGCTCGTCAGTATGATCACCGGCATTATCGTGCAACCCAACAAGGCCATTGTCGGCGCCAATGCCTTTGCTCACGAGGCGGGAATTCATCAAGACGGGGTACTGAAAAATCCCATGACCTATGAAATCATGAAACCGGAAACCGTCGGTCTCAGTACCAACAGGCTCGTGCTTGGCAAGCATTCCGGAAGGCATGCACTACGTACACGCCTCAAGAGCATGGGCTACGATCTGTCCGATGAAGAAATCAATCTCGTCTTTACCCGATTCAAGGAGCTGGCGGATAAGAAAAAGCACGTCGTCGATGAAGACCTTGAAGTCATCGTGACCGAAGGCATCTTACGGACCGCAGACATTTTTAAGCTTGAATACCTTCATGTAACAGCCGGCACAACCGTGCTGCCGATGGCCAGCGTCAAGCTTGAGGTGAACGGAAGATCGGTAAAGGGCGCAGGCTACGGGAATGGACCGATCGATGCGGCCTTTAATACCATTGCAAAGCTCACCGGAACCCGATCGGAACTGTTGCGGTTTTCTGTGAGTGCCTTGACCGGCGGTACGGACGCTCAAGGGGAAGTCACCGTTCGCCTGAGGGAAAACGGTCTTCTGGCACTGGGACGGGGTGCGGATCCGGACATCATTACCGCCAGCACCAAAGCTTACATAAACGGGCTCAATCGTCTCGAGTATTTGAAGTTGCATCCGGTTAATGAATCAGCCATCCTGTAAATCCAGAGCATTGGAGTGTTAGATGGGTAGCGTTGCGAGTTGCGCATTTCGAGTTGCGGGTTAAACAGTGAGAAACAGCAATATTTCTCATTAACACGCAACCCGTAACACGCAACGCTTATCCGATCTTTTACTCCAATATTTGCTGGCTGTTTGTCTCCAGCGTCCCGATTATATCGGCAACCCGGTCGATTTTTTTCTGGGTTAAAAACCTTTCGATACCATCGATAATATCGGTGGTGGCATGTGGTTTGACAAAATTGGCGGTGCCGATCTGGACCGCAGCCGCCCCGGCAATTAAAAACTCAAGTGCATCGTTTGCCGTCATGATGCCCCCGATACCGATAACCGGGATTTCGGTCGCCTGCACCACCTGCCATACCATTCGCAAGGCAACGGGCTTGATGGCCGGGCCCGAAAGCCCTCCGGTGATGTTGGCAATCTTCGGCCGCCGGGTTTCAAGATCGATAGCCATTCCGGTGATGGTGTTGATCAGAGAAAGCGAATCCGCGCCGGCTGCCTCTGCCGATCGGGCAATAACTGTGATATCAGTCACATTTGGCGATAATTTAACAATAAGGTGCTTGGAGGTTTTTTTGCGCACCGCCTCAACCACCCGGAAGGCCGAATCCGGATCCGCGCCAAATGCAATCCCCCCAGCTTTTACGTTCGGGCATGATATGTTCACCTCCACTCCCGCGACGCCCTCCAGCACTTCCAGCCGGGCTGCCAGCTCAGCATAATCCTCAATGGTGGTGCCATAAATATTCGCAAAAATCGGCAACGAAAGGGTTTTTAAAAATGGCAGCTTTTGCCTCGCGAAAGCGTCAATGCCCAAATTTTCCAGCCCGATGGCATTGAGCATGCCGCAGGGAGTTTCAACAATTCGCGGCGGGGGGTTGCCTTTGGTCGGTTGAAGCGAAAGTCCCTTGACGATAATGGCACCCAGTCGATTCAGATCAACAAGTCCATCGAATTCGCTTGCATAACCGAAGGTGCCAGATGCCGTGATCACCGGGTTCTGAAGTTCGATATTGCCAAGGTTGACTTTTAGATCCGGTTTTTTGCTCATAATAATCCAATCTTCTATAATTGGCAGCGTCTTTGGTCCAAACAACCGGGTTTAACCCGTCGGCAGGTTCCGGTTGTCTTGAACCCGTTTGGATGTCATATTCGATTTGCCTTTTGTTCTGCGTCACATTTTCCATTTTGCAGGAATCCGCCTTATCACGCAGAAATCTGTATGGAAGCTTCGGCAAAAAAACATTGTAAAATTCAGGCCCCCGATTGTATGTATAGAATATATACCATCGGGCGTCAACGACCCCTCAAACAACAAACGGTTATTTGAACCAATCTCAAATGAAAAACCCATCGACAAAAGTTTTAAAAAAAATCGCATTGATCTCCACACCGTGGCCCCTTTACAGCCGTCCTTCTATTCAGCTGGGAACACTAAAGGCCTTTTTACATGCGCGCATCCCGGACCTGCAAATCGACGCTTTTCACTTTTACCTGACCGTCGCCGAAGCCATCGGTTATCGGCTTTACCATGAAATCTCAGAACGCTCATGGCTGGCAGAAAGCGTTTATGCTGCCCTGCTTTATCCAGATCGCATCAAAAAGGCCGAAGCTCTATTTCGCAAAGAAACGGCAGGAAATTCAATTCTGAGGCAGGTCCGATTCAAAACCCTGACCCAGCGAATTAAGAAAACGACAGATGCATTTCTGGGCCAGCAAGAATGGGAGAGCTTCGGCTTGCTCGGTTTTAGCATCTCACTGTGCCAGCTGACATCAGCGCTATATACAATTAGACAGCTAAAAAAAAGATGCCCTGCTCTGGTAATCGCCGTCGGGGGGGCGTTAACCCCGGGAATCGCTGCGCAGGGCATCCTGAAAAAATTCCCCGAGGTCGATATTGTTGTAAATGGCGAAGGCGAAAAACCTTTATTTCAAATTATTCAGCAACTTAGACGAACAACACTTGATTTGGATTTGCTAAAAATTCATGGGGTTTTCACACGGTCCAGGGACACAAAGAAGCCCGTGGGGGACGCTTTCTCACAGCTGAAGGATTTGGATGACCTGCCGGCTCCGGATTATGATGACTACTTTGGCCTGCTTAAAACATTTGATGCCCCCAAGAATTTCTTTCCTACCCTGCCCGTTGAAACTTCAAGAGGGTGCTGGTGGAAGGGCACGGCTGGATCCGCTAAAGTGACCGGATGCGCTTTCTGCAACCTGAACCTTCAGTGGGACGGGTATCGCAGCAAGTCTGCCTCACAGGTGGTTGCTGAAATCGACTATTTGACACACCGCTACCAAACACTTTCGGTGGCCATGATGGACAATGTCCTGCCGAGAAAAGACGCCATTGACCTATTTGTGCAAATTGCAAGACTCGATAAAGACTTTCGTCTTTTTGGCGAAGTCCGGGCGACGATCCCATGGACGGAATTAAAAGCCATGCGGGATTGCGGCATGCGCGAAGTGCAGATCGGGATAGAAGCTCTCAGCAGCCGTCTCTTGAAAAAAATGCACAAAGGTACCACCGCCATCCAGAATCTAGAAATTATGAAAAATTGTGAAGCCCTGGGCATACGGAACATCTCAAACCTGATCCTGCAGTTTCCTGGAAGCGGTGAGCAGGATGTGGCCGAGACATTGAAGACTCTCGAATTTGCCCTGCCGTTTTACCCGCTTAAATCGGTAACTTTCTGGCTGGGATTGGGAAGCCCCGTGTGGCGGCATCCAGAAAAATTCGGAATCCGCACGGTATTCAATCATCCCAACTGGTCCTTTTTGTTCCCTGAGGACATTTATCGAACTTTACCTCTGATGATCCAGGCCTACCGCGGAGATTTGATATACCAGAAAAAAATTTGGCAGCCGGTGAAAAAAAAGATCGCTGATTGGCAAAAACAGTATGCAGAAATTCAGAGAGGATCGAGTCATGCGCCAATTTTAAGCTATCGGGACGGAAGAGATTTTATCATCATCCGCCAGAAGCGCTTTCGGGCCGAGCCATCCGTTCATCGCCTGGTGGGAGCATCCAGGCGAATTTACTTATTTTGTGCGAAGCACCGACCGGTAAAGGCCATTTTTGCAAAATTTACGGATCAACCGCAGGATAAAATTCTAAAATTTCTAAAAATGATGGTGGACAAGCAATTGATGTTTGAAGAAAAAAACAAGTACCTCAGCCTCGCCTCGCCGGTAAAGTAGAAGTCCGCCTTAAAAATATATAGCTGCCTCTTGACAGAGGAACATTTGATATGCGAGTAATTATCCAGCATAGCCAGCTTCTATTGAAACTAAGTACGTAATGCTTATCTTTCGTTAAATCCTACGGACTGCGCCTCGGATCGAGCGACGATTTCAGAAATCAATTTTTTTGAAGGGGGAGCCGCCTATTGCGTCTCAAAGCGCTTGATTGCCAGCGCTCATCAACCATACAGCATTCGCGTGGAACATATTCGCCTTAAGTCTGTTTGCGAGGGAAATATCTGCTTCCGTGCACCATAAGTTACCTTAACGGGCTGACATCCGGACCAAAGGACCCAAGAGCGTCGGTATTGAAAGGAGGAGCGGTAGAGATGGGGAAGATAAAAATAGCGATAGCCGGTTTGGGCAACTGCGCCAGTTCACTAGTTCAGGGGATCTACTATTATCGTGATCGCGGCCCGATAAATGCCATCGGGCTGATGCACTGGGAAATCGGGGGCTACACACCCGGCGATATCGAAGTGGTCGCTGCTTTTGATATTGATAAACGCAAGGTCGGCAAAGATGTCAATGCAGCCATATTTTCCTACCCGAACTGCACCAAGAAATTCTGTGAGCACCTGCCTGCTTCAGGGGTAAAAGTCAAAATGGGCCGCATCCTGGATGGCATCGCGGACCACATGAAGGAATATCAAGACCGGTACACGTTTTTGCCGGCAGATCTGCCCGAGCCTTCCCAGGAAGATGTTATCGGCGTATTGAAAGAATCCGGCGCTGAAATTCTTTTAAATTACATGCCCGTTGGATCAGAGGAGGCCACGCGCTTTTATGCTGAATGCGCCCTGGCAGCCGGGGTTGCGCTGGTCAACAACATCCCGGTGTTTATTGCCAGCAATCCGGAATGGGCCCGGCGTTTTGCAAAAAAAAACATCCCCTTGATTGGTGACGACATAAAATCCCAGCTGGGAGCCACCATCACACACCGTGTCTTAACCGATCTATTTAAAAAGCGTGGCGTCAAGATGGAACGCACCTATCAGTTAAATACCGGAGGGAATACGGATTTTCTCAATATGCTCAATCGACATAGGCTAAAATCAAAAAAGAAATCCAAAACCGAAGCAGTGCAATCGGTTGCCGCCCGACGATTGGAAAATGAAAATATTCATATCGGGCCCAGTGATTACGTTCCCTGGCAAAAAGACAACAAAATTTGTTTCATCCGTATGGAGGGCAGACTTTTCGGTGATGTCCCCATGGACCTGGAACTCCGGCTTTCGGTTGAGGATTCACCCAATTCTGCCGGAGTGGCCATCGATTCGCTGCGCTGTGCAAAATTGGCGCTCGATCGGGGTGAGGGCGGCGTTTTGGAGGCGCCATCCGCATATTTTTGCAAGCACCCCCCGCGACAGTTTACCGATGATGAAGCCTATCTTATGCTGGAAAATTTTATTAAAAAATTCCCGGGTAATGTGCGTGAAATGTCTGATTACCGCCGCAAAAAAGGGCAGGAGATAATCGTTAAAGAAAAGTAAAAAAACCGCTATCGCGTTTTACTGGAAAAATTTAAGACATTAACCACGAAAACACGAAACTTAAAAGGCACGAAATTTTATAGTAACTGTCAAAAACATGTTCCGATAAACCGTCATTGCGAGGAGCCTTGCGACGAGGCAATCTTTTGCAAAACCGAAGAGATTGCTTCGCTTCGCTCGCAATGACTTATTAAAGATTCACGAAGTCAATCGGAACATATTTTTGACATCCGCTATATTATATTGCCTATTTCGTGTTTTCGTTCTTTCGTGCTTTCGTGGTCTTTTTTAATTTTGCCGCATTAAGGTGGGAAGATTAGCTGAAGAAATTCAAATTGGGCCTGGCAACCATTTCAGGCGGCGTCTCAAAAAAGTGATGCAGAAACGCCCTGACATTCTCCATATTTTTAGCTTTTTGGATACCACTAAAAAGCATATGCCCGAACTTGAAATTAGCAGCAAAATAGAAGCTGAACTTTTTAAAACGCCTCAAGGCCTTCTGGGCATCGAAATGCTTCTCTAAAAGACCTGCCAGGCGAAGCGCGCTATTAAAATAGATATCCGGCTCACCGCAATAGCCTTGTGTCCACTCTGCAAAGAGCCAGGGTCTGGCAAGCGCCATTCTGCCGATCGCCACCCCGTCACAGCCGGTGGTTTCAAGCATTTTCAGGCAGTCGCCGGCATCAAACACATTGCCATTTCCGAATACCGGAATCGAGACTGCCTGTTTAACCCTTCCAATATATTCCCATTTTGGCGGACGTGTGCGCCGATCCGGGGCAAATCGCGGATGAAAGGTCAGCGCATCGGCTCCGGCATCTTCAAAACATTTGGCCAGGGCAACGGATTCCCGGGGATCACTTTTCCATCCCATGCGATATTTAACAAACAGCGGAATGGTCACCGCTTTGCGGACTTCGCCGACGATTCTGGCCGCTAAATCAGGATGATTTAATATCGCCGCACCGCAGTTTTGGCGGCAAATAGATACTTCGGCGCAGCCGAAATTAATGTCCACCCCAAAAAAATTGGCTGCTTCGATGCGTCGTGCGGCAGCGGCCATGGTCTGCGGATCGTCACCAAAAATCTGACAGACCAGATGGACCAGTTCGTCATCGCGCCACCTGAAGTAGGCCGAGCGGTGTCGATTCTCGTTTGGAATTTTTTGGGCACTGCACATTTCGCTAAACAGCAGACCGTATCCGCCGTAATCTTGAATCAGCTCCCGAAAGGCGACATTGCCTAAAAATGCCATCGGGGCAAGAACCAGCCGCTTTTCAATGCAGGTGTTTCCGATATTTAGCGGCCGGTTCAGAATGTCGGCAAGCTTTAGATTCATGTACTTTCTTTGCGCTTACAATCAGATAAATGGAAAAGCGGTCTTCTATTGTCGTGAGTCCGGTCTAATTTAACAGATTTGTTCGCCTTTTTGAACCTCCGGATGTCTTTTTCTGCTGCGATTCAATTTCGCGGATAGATCAAAGATTTGTATTTCGTTGAAAAAATAGGCATCATCACATATAGTCAGCCAAGACCCTTTGATTAAAATGGCCACATTCAGGGGAGACATTAGATGACGATTCGAGCGATTGCAGAGGATCTTTATCGATTGCAGCAAAAGGTCGAAGCTTTGGAAAAGAAACTTGGGTTCGAAGCCCAGGGTAAACAGGACGATATAGAAACTCGGCTTAGAGAGGCCAAGGCCGAGCGCAATCGATTGCAGCGAATTCTCGATGGACAGCTGGATCGCTGAAAGCCATGCCGGGTAAAGGACTGAATTGTCTTAAGCAACAGTTGAAACCGAAAGGTCGACTACTGCGTGGCGCAGCTAAGCTATGCAGAATTCACTGTTCGTTTCCAGTATTCGTGTAAATATCTAAATCATTTTGATTTGATCACCTCAGAGCTCACAGGTCCGCCCGCCCTGCGGGCAAAACGAGGCGTGTGGGTCCGTGTCAAATAACATCAATTAGAGCCCGGCATGATTGAAAATAGCGTTGTTGTTATCGGTTCGACAACCATCGATAAAATTATCCATCATGATCTCAGCCGGTTTAAGATCGGCGGAGTGACAACATACGCAGGCATGACCTACAGCCGCCATGGCATCGCGACAAAGGTAGTGACCAACGTCGCCAACCGCGACCGGGAGATTATTAAACGGCTGCAGGCCGAACAGATTATCGTCTGTAATGGACAGACCCCGGGAACAACTCATTTCATCAATTATATGAATGGCGGCAACCGAAGGCAAAAAGTTCCGCGGCGAGCGGCATTGATCAAACGCAGCCAGATAATCGAAAATATAAAAGGCGAAGGTATGGTGCATCTGGGTCCCCTGCACCCATCAGACATTGATATCCACGCAATTAAGTTACTCAATAGTTTTAAACTTTTTATCATTCTGGACGCTCAGGGTTTAGTCCGGTCCGTGAAAAACAAATCCGTGTATCCCTTGGCTTCGAAGCAATTGCCTGCATTTTTTGGCATCTCACAGGTCGTCAAAGCAAATGCGCAGGAGTATGAATCAATCATTGATTTTTTCCAGATGGATTCATTAGAATTACTGCGTCAATTTGAAATCAACGAATTTATTGTAACGGCCGGACACAGGGGCGGTTTCGTCCAAACGATTGATGGAGAAAAAATCCCCTATCCAGCTTACCGGGTAAAATCAGAGCAAGACCCGACCGGTGCGGGTGATGTTTTTTTCGCCGCATATGTTATCAAGCGGTTTTTAAACCGCCGGCCGGTTGCAGATGCCTGCAGATATGCGGCAAAATTAGCTGCCCGCCAAATCGAGGGAAATTATATCAAGACGGAAGATGTTTGTCTTGCGGATCACAAAGAACACGCTTACTGAAAGGTAACCCATAGCCAATGGCCGGTACAACGCGTCGCTTACTTCCGGAAAGCTTACAGAACATGTTTCTGCCGCTGCTGAGCCCACTGATTAAAGCACTGGCCCGCTGGGGCGTTCATCCCAATGGCCTGACCCTGGCCGGATTCATCATTACTTGCATGGCGGCGGCTGCATTGATCAAGGGCAACCTGCGCATCGGAGGCCTGTTGATCTTGCTGGGTGGATTATGCGACAGTATGGATGGCAATCTGGCCCGCTCAACCGGAAAGGCCAGTCGATTTGGCGCGCTGTTTGACTCCACAATGGACCGTTATTCCGAATTTGCCGTTTTTTTGGGTATTGGCGCCTATTTTATTTCAATCAAAGACTATTTCAGTTTAACGGCTGCTTTTCTTGCTTTGTGTGGCTCAATCATGGTCAGTTATACGAGAGCCCGGGCTGAAAGCCTTGGATTTGACTCAAAAGCGGGCATGATGCAGCGAGCCGAGCGGATTGTTTTTCTGGGATTCGGCGCTTTAATTCATCCGGTGGTTTTCAAACTGTCTCTCTGGCTCGTCGCCATTCTGGCAAATTTTACGGCCCTGCAGCGGCTTCGTAATGCCTCCAAGCAGCGAGCGGCTGAAACCGACAAAAAGCAATAATCCCAAAAACACAGCGAAGCGGATTTCGCCGGGGTGCTTCCGTGGTAAACAAATCTTTTTGGCTAGCCGGTAAGTTCCATTTGAATAGATCCGCTTGTTTTTTTCACCACGAAGATCCAGGAAGAAAATTCAACCATCCTCTCTTCGCGGTCTTCGTGGTTGTTAGAGCTCTAATTGGGCTTTATGCATAACCTTATAAGTCTTTACCAACCGCGACTATCGCGTGACGGAGAGCGTTGATATGAAATTTGCCATCATGGGAACGGGAGTGATGGGCTGCGGGTGGATCACCCAGTGCGCCATGAGCGGACATGACGTGCACTGTTATGATTCAAATCCGGATTCTCTGGCAGCAGCGGCTAAACAATGCGAGAAGTTAGCCGATAAAGCAGCCCGAAAATTTAAAATTGATGATCCGCACTACGTTCCTGAAACCATTAAAAAGATTATTACCTGTAAGAATAAAAAAGACTTTATTGATGCCGCTCAGAATTGCGATGTCTTTTTCGAGGTCATTTTTGAGGATATGCAACTCAAGTGCGCGATCCTGGCCGAAATCTTGCCCCGGCTGCCGGAAAATATTATTTTATGGTCCAACACCAGCAGCCTGGACATCGATGGGCTGGCAGAAGCCAGCGGCCGGCCGGAACGCTCAATCGTGGCCCACGGTATGAATCCGGTCCCGTTGATGCCCGGTGTCGAGGTTGTACCCGGCGCCCGAACATCCGCAGAAACCATAGAATTTACCCGTACCGCCTTGCTGGATATGAAAAAAGTGCCCTTTGTGGCACCCAACATTCCGGGTTTTTGGGTTAACCGGCTCTTGTTTCCACAAATGCTTGATGCCATTCGCCTGCTTGAACTGGGGAAAATACACGTTGAAGATGGTGACGCGGGATTGACGACCTGCCTGGGGCATCCCCAAGGCGCTTTTAAGCTATATGATTTTGCGAGCACGCCCACCATTTTGCGGGTCGCGCTGGAAATGTATAAAGCCTCCAACGACCCGCGCTTCTATCCGCCGTTGATGCTCATGCGCATGGTGAAAAACAAAGAATTCGGCGCCAGCAGCGGAAAGGGCTTCTATGACTGGAGCGATCCCCGCAATCCCCGGCCCCGAATGCTCAATGCGTATATTATTCGCACCACCGAAGACATGACGGATCACATGAAATGAATCCGGGCCCTGCCTGGAGAAATTGTTTAATATAGGACCCCAATGATCATGACAAAAAAGGAGAAGCCAAGATGATCAAGGTTCACATCAAAAGGAAGGTGCCGCCGGAAAAGGTGGATGAGTTGCGGGTCTTGATCAATGAACTGCGGACGCTGACCATGGGACAGCCGGGATACATTGCCGGTGAGACCCTGCAACGCGTGGACCAACCCGGAGAAAGCCTGGTTGTCGCCAAATGGCAATCGGTCGCTTACTGGCAGCGATGGCTGGAAGGCAAAGCACGTGCGGAGATTCAGTCTAAAATAGATCAGCTCCTGGGGGAAGAAACGCAATACGAGATCTATGAATACGATTAAAACTGGTTTCTAAACCCTCATCTTTTGCCCGATGTCGTCGTTATGCGCCGCTTCAAAATGCTCGCGTACTAGCGTGTACGCTCCGCTTTCGAAGCAACGCATGCCTTCTGAACACCTTAATGTATAAAATTAAGATGTGAAGTCCCGCTTTGTTGCGGGAGACCTCAAACAAAATCTAATGGTTTAGAAACCAGTTTAGATATTTTTTATAAAAGAAAAAAATGAAGGGCAGCCCGCACAGCTGCCCCTTCAGGCCGGGTATTGCTTAGACGACACGGATATAGGGTTTTTCAGAAGCAACGACCTCCCCTACTTTAACTGCAGCCTCGATATTTTCTTTTTTCAGCTGTGCGACAAGATCATCGGCCTGCGAATCGGGGACGGCCAACAACAGCCCACCTGAGGTCTGAGGATCAAAGAGCAGTTCCTGCTGCTCGACTGTGCAACGGCCTGCAATCTCCCAGGCACCTTCGGCCAGTTTGCGGTTGGCTTTGTTGCTGCCCGTGGTTTCGCCTTTCTGATACATCCGCAGGGCGTTCGGATAAAAGGGAAGGTTTTCGTATATCAGATTGATCTGGACATCGCTGCCCCGGGCCATCTCCAGGGCATGGCCCATGATGCCGAAGCCGGTCACATCGGTGCCGGCATGCACCTCGAATTTAAAGGCCGTTTCGATGGCCTTGCGGTTGAGGGCGGCCACCTGGGGCAAGATGGCTTCCAGCTCCCGGTAAGGGAGTTTACCGGAGCGATTGGCGTTGAACAGCACGCCGGTTCCCAGGGGTTTGGTCAGAATCAGGGCATCACCGGCCCGAGAGCCGCAGTTGGTCAGAATACGCTCCGGGTGCACGCTGCCAGTCACCGCCAACCCGTACTTGGGCTCATTGTCATCCACCGAATGCCCGCCGGCCATCGAGGCTTCTGCTTCAAGCACCTTGTCATTGCCGCCCCGTAAAATGTCCTTTAAAAGACCAATGTCCAGCTTCTTGGACGGAAACATCACCAGGTTCAAGGCGGTCAGCGGTTTGCCGCCCATCGCGTAAACATCCGACAGAGAATTGGCGGCTGCAATCTGTCCGAACCAGTAAGGATCGTTTACCGGAGGGGTAATGTAATCCACCGTACTGATCAGCGCGATACCCGGCGCAACCCGATACACGGCGGCGTCATCGCTGGTGTCAAAACCCACCAGCAGATTGGGGTCGTGTGAGACCTGCAATTCCTTGAGCGCTTCCGACAGATCCGTCGGACCGATCTTGGCCGCTCACCCGCAGGTGCGCGACAGGCCCATCAATGTTTTTTTCTTGCGGAAAAACATAATTTTCCTTCAAAATTTAAAATGGTTATCTGGATTGCACGTTACGGGTAATCTAAATGGATATTCAAAAAAACTCAAATATAAAATATCGTTGATGTCAATCATAGGGTATAGAAAATATCTATATTATTTGGAAGCCGTCTCAAAAATAGGATTTTCAAGATCTCAGTAATTCATCAACCCATTCCAGGTCCATTTCCAGTAATTTGCTTTGATGCGGCCGGCCGGAAGCCGGATCGCAACCGATCATTTCATAATAAAGGCGGATGGCTTCATTAAAATCGGCCTCTGCAAATATTTGCTCGCCAGCACGAGCGCCGTCGGGCTTGGGATCAAACAATCGTTTGGGCAGGCGGTCATCTTTGATGGTAATTCCTTCACGGCAGTTAAAAGCCCGGGCCATCAGGGTGCCCCGTTCCCCGGCCCGCATCAATTCGAACAGACTGGTCTCCCATCCTGTAACGGCCTTGACGCATTTTACCATGGTTTCAATGGGCATCACTCCTCGCGGTGCATAGCCAAATACACAAAGGCCCAAGGCGTCCAGCGTGCGCCAGAAATTTTCCAGCAGCTTGTAGTTTCTTACTTTCTGGGCGGTGATATCCGTAGCATGCATGGATTTATAGATTCCAAGCGGCTTGACCGAATTTAGGGAAAATGAATTTTCGTTAACAAACACAGTGTCGTGGGCGGCTGTCATATGATCCGCACCATATGGGCTTACTGCAAAACCGATTCCGACGCCCACCTTGACCCGGGGGTCATGCATAGAAACTTCCTGACCCTTGACTGACAGATGGCAGGCTTTATCTTCCAGGCCCCATTGTTGAGCCAGCCGTGCCGAGCCCTCTGCCAGACGATCGCCGAATCCCTCACGGCAGGCGATCATTTCCAACAATTGAATCATTAAATCGGCATCCCCGAAACGCAGCTCCAAACCATCGGTATCTGCGGCAGTAATCGTTCCCTCTTCGAAGCATTCGCAGGCAAAGGCAATGGTCATGCCCGCCGAGATCGTGTCGATGCAATAGCGGTTGCAGATTTCGTTGCCCTTGGCAATCGCTTTCAAATCCGTGATATTCAGGTTGGTCCCCAGCGCCGAGATTGTTTCATATTCCGGGCCGCCGTAACGGGAATCCACACCATAGCGGGGATCATCCAGCGCAATGCCGCGTTTGCAGCGAATCGGGCAAGCATAGCAGCCCTTTCTTTTTTGAAGCAGGATTTCATTGTAAGTATCCCCGCCGACCGGAGCGGGATCGTCCAAGCTGCTGCGTCGAAAATTACTGACTGGCAGCGCCCCGGCGGCAGAAAGGATTTCCGGAAAGGCGGTGGTGCCATAAACAAAAAGCTGTTCGCCGATCGGATTCTCCTTAAAGGTGCGGGCATAGTTCCGGGCGGTATCGCGTAAAAATTCCGGGTCTTTAAAAGTGAGTTTTTCAGTGCCAAGGGCGGCTACGGCACGCAGGTTTTTCGAACCCATGAGCGCCCCGAAACCACAGCGCCCATTAAAGTGCCCTAGATTGTTGGTGATGTTGGCAAAACGCACCCGGTTCATGCCCGCCAGACCGGTCTGGGCCACCCGGATTTTTTTACTGCCCATTTCGCCGCGGATAGCATCTTCCACTTCCTTTGACCCCAGATTTGAAATGTGCGCGGCATCTTTTATCTCGGCCTTGCTACCGGTCACCCACAGATACACCGGTGTTTCGGCCCTGCCTTTAAAGACAGCGGCATCAAATCCGGCCATTTTAAGCTCGGGGCCGAAAAAGCCGGCAGCCTCTGATTCGCCCGCGGTTTCGGTCAACGGTGACTTCCCGATTGCTGCAAAACGGCAGGATGCCGGAAGCGGCGCTCCGGTCATCACTCCGCTGGCCAGCACCAGGATGTTTTCGGGGGCAAAGGAATCGGTTGCGGCAGGCACCTGTCGCATAAGATAATGATAGCCAATCCCCCGCCCGCCAAGATAAGAGCGGTAGAAGGCCTCGTTCTGTTCTTCAACCTCAATTTTGCGATTGCTCAGATCGACATGCAAGATTTTGCCGGTGTAACCGAATGGCATTGGGCTCCTCCTCTGACAGGGTTTGTTCTTAAAATTGTAATCTGTGCAACAGGCACTATAAGCTAAAGATACCGGGATGTCAAAATCGTGGAATGAAGCTCGGAAATTAGCTTGAAACACGAGGCTTCCGGGATTATGTTGTAGGAGTGGTTTCAAAACCGCATCTCCCCGCTTAATGAAGCGGGGCACTTGAACTTGATCTGAGGCTTTGAACCTCTTCTAGTAAATAATTTTTGCGATCGGTTTGAGTGAAAGCGTTCTTGTTGATGAAATTATAAGACCGGAGGTGGCTGGTGGAGCAGACGGATAAAGTGATCATCTTTAAACCCTACCCCTTTGAAGTGGGTCAGAAAATTTATATCGATAGCGGAGCACGCAAAGGGGACTGGGAAGTTATCGGGACCAGCGCCCGCAAAGTAAAACTGCGCTGTCCAATTTCCGCAAAGGAGTTTGAATGGAATCACTTCTGCTATTTTGCCGAGGCGCGTGAGGGTGAGCAATGGCCGCATGCCAAGTGATATTGGGTATTCGGTTGTGGATATTTGATGCTGGGCAGAGAATAGGCGCTGTGACTTCTAAAAGGCCGACGGAAAAAAGACGGGAAAGCCAAGCAAGATGACACCCGATCGAAAGTTTTTAGAGGACAAGCTCAAAGAGCTGGAGGTAAAAATCGCGGAAGTCAACAAGCGCATGCCGGCGCATTCCGTCAAGCCGCCGATTATGATGCAATTATTTGCGCTCGAAGATGAGCGTGATGCGCTTCTCAGAAAACTCGATGAGTTAAAATAGAGTCGCCCTCCGCCTGACGCAGCGAAGTCGGTCTTTTAGCGTAACGAAGATGGGTGGCAACCGTTCCGGGACTCACGGAGGTCGCCCCTGCGCAATCGAATTTTCTAGTCGAAATCAAACGACCTGCCCAGCCCATGTGAAGTGAGGATGTCTTAATGTGCCGCTGTGTGAATCATCCGGAAAAAGAAACCCGCTATGAATGCAGCAAACACCAGATCGCCATGTGCGCGGATTGCCTGGACTGCCGGGATCCGGATATTTACTGCAAATTCCGGGAATCCTGTACGATCTGGTTTCTAACCAAAAAGGGCTTTGATGATGAGACCGCAGAAGCCAAGTGACTAATCCTTAGCCGGAGGCCATCGTGAATCAGCTGAGTTATCGTCCAATTGGAATCGTCCACTCGCCCTTTAAGTGGCGTGAGGGAACGCCGATCCAACCAAGCGGAGCAACAGGTGTAAGGGCAACAGTTGAAATTTTACCCGAATATGTGAGAGGGTTGCAGGATCTGGAGGGTTTTTCACATATTATTCTTTTGTATCATTTTCATCTCTCCAAAACCTACAAGTTGAAGGTAAAGCCCTTTTTGGATGATGTGGAGCGCGGGGTGTTTGCGACGCGGGCACCGGCCCGGCCCAATCCCATCGGCATGTCGGTGGTGCGACTCCTGCGAATTGAGAATGCCACCATTTATATTCAGGATATTGATATCATCGACCGGACACCGTTGCTGGATATCAAACCGTTTGTGCCGGATTTTGATACGCGCAAGGCCGTAAGAATCGGCTGGCTTGCAAAGAAAGCCGCAAATGCTGAAAAGATAACCGATGATGGCAGATTCAAATAGACGTGGTTTCAAAATCCCATCTCATGTCCGATAGCTGTGTTGTCCCGCGGATTGAAATGCCCACGTACTAACACGCTCCGTTTACAACCCGGGCGGGACGCTTGCCGAGCACCTTAAAATAAAAAGTTAGATGCGAAGTCCCGCCGGCTGGCGGGGCTCTCGAACATGATCTGAGGTTTTGAAACCATTTCTGTTGAAAACACTCCCCGGTGCTTCAATACACTCATTGTTGCGCTTTTGAAACAGCTTCGGCAACACTGACAAAGGCTTGGGTGACCGCCGAAGACGCATGGGTTTCCTGATAGCAGGCACCCGAATCTCCGCATGCAACGACATTGGGGTCAAATGGTATGCGACCGAGAAAGCGGATGCCGCTTTCCCTGGCGGTTCTTTCACCGCCCCCTGATCCAAAAAGGTCAATCCTTTCACCACAGTGAGGGCAGTTCAAGCCGCTCATATTTTCAATAAGCCCGAAAATTTCCACTTTTACGGCCCGGCAAAAGTTTATGGACTTGCGCACATCGGCCAATGCGATCTCCTGGGGCGTGGTTACAATGATGGCTTTTGCATCGGAGATAATTTGAGCCACGGTCAACGGCTCGTCGCCGGTTCCAGGCGGTGAATCGATGACTAGAAAATCAAGTTCTCCCCAGTCGATATCGCCGATAAATTGCCTGATCGCAGCATATTTCAGAGGGCCGCGCCAGATGATGGCATCGTCCTTTCCGGGAGTAAACGATTCAATTGAAATGGCGCTCAGGTTCTCCGAGTATTTCATCGGACTGAGCTTTTTGTTCTGACTAAACTCCGGCCGGCCCTCTATCCCCAGCATGCGCGGTACATCCGGACCGTGCAAGTCGATGTCAATAATGCCGACTTTGTGCCCGGCATTGGCCAGCGCAATTGACAGATTCACTGCGGTGCTCGTTTTACCGACTCCGCCTTTGCCGCTCATGACAATAATTTTGTTCTTTATCCGGGCCAGTGATTTCTTGACCGCCGCATCTTTTTCTACCTCCGCCTTTTTGGGACCCGGCGGCATTTTATTCTGAATTTGAACCATTTTAGCCATCTCCTCTTTATGACCAGACTTCTATTGTTGTGTCCCGCAAAACGTTTGCCGCACAGAACTTTTGTAACATCCTTATGAAACACACCTGATTGTTTTTTAATCCTGCAAGACCCGATGCAAATTATTCTGCTTGCACTTCGGGCATCGTCGGGGCCTTCCGGTTCCCTTTTCTTCCTGCCACGTGTGTTTGCAGCCTTTACATTTGAAAATCCGTGCCTGATCAACGATGCGATAGTTGCCGCCATCGACATTGATCGCCTTTCCATTGATCAAAGCATCGGCAATGGTTTTTCTGCCGTTCTGGATGATTCTTCCGAACGTGGCCCGTGATACCCCCATGCATCGCCCGGCTTCTTCGTGAGACATGCCGAGCAGGTCAGAGAGACGAACGGCTTCGCGCTCATCAACGGTTAGTCGTACCTCTTCCAGTTGCATCATGGGAATACCGCGGGGCTTAAAATAACTGATCGCCGGATTAAAGGCGACCCTCCGATTCTTTTGCGGCCGCACCATGTGTTCAAACTCCTTTATGAGAATATGCCCAAAAAGTTAAATCTAAGCGCTGATCTCGACACTGTCAAGCCCTATTGGTGGCGCAGGCTTCAGCAAGTTCCACCGAGTCGTGATTCATCTTGCGGGAAGCAGATGGAAAGCATGGCTTTTCGCGCTGATCTGAAACGGCGGCCAGCCTTTTTTGCTAAAGCTTCGCCATGCCAGGCGCCGGGCCGCCCTACGCTTGTCTTTTTCTGCTGTTAATCAGGGTAATCTGATCATTCAACGTCCAGAAATCATAGATCACACCGATACCTAAAATCCCGCCGGTCAGCAGGTACAAAATTCCGGATATCCATTTGCGCATATACAGCCGGTGAATCCCGAAAAATCCTAAAAACGTCAGCAATATCCACGCAATGTTATAGTCGACTTTGCCGGATGTGAATCTCAGGTCGGCCTTGCGATCCATCGAAGGAATTAAAAACAGATCGATAATCCAGCCTATGAATAATAATCCCAAGGTGAAAAAATAAATGGTTCCCAGTACCGGATAACCGTAATAAAACCGGTGCGAGCCTGTAAAACCGAATATCCACAAAATATAGCCGATCGCTTTGCTGTGAGTATCTTGCGCTTTTTCCAAAACCATCCCCCCTCGATAATGTGTGAATAAAATCTGCAATTTTTGATTTATGATAATAATTTTTTACCACAAGAGCACGAGATAGGCATACTGCGAAATTTAAAAATTCTTCAGATGATTTTTTCTTTCGTGTTTTCGTGATGAAAAAATCACTTACAACCCCGTTCTACCTGATATTTCTTTTTCGCAAGAAAATCAAATACCCGTAAATCCCGATGTTGACCCCCAGGACAATCGTCCCCAAAATAACCTGTATGTTCCTTGTCAGTCCGGGCGGATAAAGCAGCCTCAACACGTATTGCCCGATGAAGTCCCCTGCATAACCGCTTCCGCCCCCCCGAATGCGCAGCCAGTTCTCCAGGGGTGTCAGAGGGCATAACCGACCTGAAAATTCGATCCAGGCAGCCCAGATGGCTGCAGGTAAATGTAGTAAAATCATCTTACGCCAGTGGAGTATCAGCAGCGCTCCCAGTAACGAGAACAGCACAAACAAAAAATGAATGATCACCACCAGATCGGCAAGTAATTCGTAAACCATATTTATTTAGTCAGGGGGTTGCCAGCGGATCACTTGCTTTTGAAAATCAATATGATACTGGAAGTTTTTCAGAAAATTCATACCCAGCAATCCATTATGGGGCACCGGCGGCCCTTCATGGTTGATAATCAGGACATTGGCGTTACTCATTTTTTGGGGTCCGACCTTGATGTAGCTGACTTTTCCAACCTCGGTGAAGATCTGCTGACCGCCGGCCACCTGCGATAGACCCTTTTGCAGCGCAACAATATTGAGCCGACTGGCAATGTCGCGGTGAACCACTGTTTGGGATGCGCCGGTATCCAGCAGCAAAAGCACCTCTATTTCAACACCGTTGTTTCCGATGGTGACCGGTACAAAAACACGATTGCCTTCGATGGTTACCGCGGTTTCGATGCTTTGCTGTCTGGCAAGTTCTTCCCGGCGTTTGCGCTCGGCTTCTTCTCTTTCAGCCGCCTGTTGCAGTTCAAGCTCCATGCGGCGCTGCTGCTCGGCCTCCAGCTCCAGCTGATGCTTTTGTTCCTGCTCGAGTCGGGATTTTCTCTGATCGTCTGGCAAATGGTCAAACTTTTCCTTGTAAACATTCACCTGGTCGATGTATTCCGGGGGGACTTTGCTCAGGTCATCGACATAAAAGGTTCGCCCCGCTTTATCCACATACTTGTAAAACTCCGCCTGCAGGTCGATTGGATATAACATGACCAGTAAGATGGCAATAAGACCGCTGTGAAAGATAGTGTGTTTAAGAAACATGATTGACGCCAAGGTTCTTATTCCGATCCAGGGAATCATCAGCGCCGGCGGGGGCATGCCGCCAGTGGGCAATCGCATTGGCATAATAGGACAGGACATCCATTTCTTCGGGGATGATCCGGAAAATCCCCCGGGACTCCTGAACCAGCCTTCTGAGCACCAGAATATTCAACGCATTTAATACGGATTCCACCCGTTTGCGGCTTGAAACATACACGGGGGCCCCATCTGCCTGCAGATCCGCAATCAGCCGTTCGACCTGTGCCTGGACCTCAATTGCCTGCATTCCTCTGGAATCGGATTCAAGCATCACCGTTGCAACAAGGGAGACGGGCAATGCCGGCACCTGCTGCCTGATGGCATCCATCAGTCGTTTTGCAAGTTTTTCAACTTCCAGAAACCTGACGGGGCGTTCCAGCTTTGCGAAGTCTATGCCGCTGTTTTGGCAGTATTGTCTGACAGAGATGGGGTTGCCAAAGTTAACGCAGGCATAGCCAAATCGCTGCCAGCGGCTCAAGATCATCAGTATCAGGCTTTTCCAGATAAACCCGCAGGTGGTTTTGATGACAAACCACAGGCTCCGTTTTTCGGCATCCGGATCCAGTTGCCGCAATAGGCTCCGATCTTCCAGGGTCCGGTCATAATTTACGCCCACGGGTATAAAGATAATATCCCGATCCTTTGCGGGGTCATAACTGCGCAACATATAATCTAAAAAACCGAGCTTGGGCGGTCGCAGGCGCCCGTCACGACTCAAACCGCCCTCTAAAAATACCGCCTGACAAACGCCTTCTTTGGTGGCCATATGCACATAGCGCTCCAGCACGCGGCGATAGAGCGGGTCGCTGGAATTGCGCCGCACGAAAAAAGCGCCCATTGCCCTGATCAGGGTTTGTAAAGGCCAGATTTTAGCCCACTCCCCTACCGCATAAGACAGTGTTGTTTTTTCAGCAGCCAGAAATGCAACCAGGACATAATCCATATTGCTGCGATGATTGATAATAAATATAACGGTGGATTCGGGATCAATCGCTGAAAACTGTTCGCCAGCGGTAATCCCAATGCGCACGCGGTAAAGCAGACGGGCAATTTTTTTGGCGATCCAGTATCCAATCCGAAAGTAAAGATAAGCATTAAATGATGGTACGATTTCCCGGGCATAAGACCTGACTTCCTTTTGAACGATTTCCCGTGGGCACTCGCGTTCATGTGCGGTTTCCTGAATAGCCTCGATCACTTTGGGATCGTAAACCAGGCGATCAATCAAGACCTGTCGTTTGGTCAGCTGGAAGGGCTTTATCTGGATATCAAGACGGGAGCTGATTTCATCGATTACCCGATTGATCCGCCGTCGAATAAACCAGCGTGAGCTGGGAATCAGAACCCGTTCCAAAACGGCCCAGGCACAGATGACCAATAAAATGATAAAAAGCCAGACCGATATCGTAATTTGGCCGCCCATGAACTATCCTTTGCTTAAATGCAGTCGCATCTTGACGAATCGACAACGGCGTGAAATAATTACACATTAAAAATGACCCCCCATGATCGGCTGCGCTCTTAATTTTTGCTGCTGTCTCATTATGTTGCGATAAGGGCCGGGCCTATTATATGCCACGGATCGGAGAATTCAAAGGAGTTTTTAATGCCAAAAACAAACTCCGCGAAGAAGCGCTTGCTCTTGATCATCGGCGGCCTAATCTTTATTATTCTGATGGGCCTGGTGATTCGCGCGAGTTATGATAACACCGAAAAATTTTTCCTGAAATCCGGGGCGGGAGCCGTTGAAATCTGGCAAGGAACCTTCTCGCCGGGGGGAAAAAAGCGAATTCTGATCATGCCCGGTGTTGAAGTGCCGACAAAAACAAAAAGCGTTTATGCAAGGGAAGAAGTATATCCGCTGGCATTTAATTTCTACGTCAGCAAAGCGGACGCGTTGATGGAAGTCCCGGGCATGCCGGATTTTATTGGCATCAAGTCCTATTTGAATAGAGCGCTGTCCTTTGCCATTACTGAGGACCTTCGCCAGATCGCGCACGGGCGCATCAACCAGATTGATCGCGTGATCCTGCTTTATAAGGCGGATGTGGCGGCCATAAAGGGAACCCGCAGCGGTCTTGAAACGGCCCTGGATTATCTTGACCAGGCGGCCGCACTCAATCCCGATGAAATTGAAACCGAACTGATTAAAAAGAAAAAAGCATCAATTCGTGAATTATTGAAGACGCTCTAGAAAAGCCACCATGACAACCAAACGGATCCTCATATTTGCTCCACTTGTGCTCACGCTGATCTTAATCCAGTCTTATTTCTGGGTGCCCACCTACGAGCAGCAGGCCAGAGGCAACCCCAGCCGTTTGAATGAATTTATCAATGCCTCCATCGGGGATGCTACGATTTTGAACCCGATTTTATCTGCAGAAGCCGCCAGCAGTGAGATAGAAGGAAAAGTATTTGAAGGCCTCATTGACCGGGATGAGGATCTGCGTTTCAGGGGACGACTGGCCACCGGCTGGAAAATCAACGAAGAGGCCTTTTTCTATGTGAATGAAACGGCCCATGTCGAGGGCCTTGGTCAGCCGGCTGCGCAACAAATCATGGACCTGCTGGAAAATTCTAAAAAAAGGAAAGACCTGTCGCCGCCAGCGCTTAAAAAAACCCTCGACAACATTAAATCCATTTCCTTGATTCCGCAAAGCACCTATACGGTTGATCGGATCAAAAGAGATCCGCAGGCACCCAAAAATACTGTTCAAATAAAAGTTGAAGTTGCCGCACCCGCCAGAATCAAACTGGTACTGAAGATGGTAGACCAGGATCTGTTTGCTAATCTGGCCCATTTGCTGGGTGAAAACTATTTCGCAAGTTTTCGCGCAGAAAATTACCTGTCCGCCGATCCGCCGATCGGCAATGAGCTTCTGTCGGTTTATGCCGCTGAAATGCTTCCTGCAACAGAACACAATCCGATTATCGAGTTTAATCTGCGCAAAGATGTAACTTTTCACGACGGCCATAAATTTGAGGCCCGCGATGTCAAGTTTACGTATGCTGCAATCATGAACCCCAAAAATCTATCGCCGCGCATTGCTGATTACGAACCGGTCAAAGAAGTCCAGGTGGTCGATCCGTTTACCGTTCGCATTGTCTATAAAAGACTCTACTCACCGGCCATCGGAACCTGGGCCATGGGCATTCTTCCCGAGCATCTGCTTAACGCGGAGGCACTTAGCAAAGAAGCGCTTCGCCTCGGAAAAAATCCGGAAACATTTTCGATGAGACAAAGCGCTTTCAATCGACATCCCATTGGATGCGGACCTTTTGTGTTTCGCGAGTGGAAATCCGATCAATTCATCATCCTTGACCGTTTCGACGGGTACTGGGAAGGACCCCCCAATTATAAAAAATATGTTTTTAGGGTCATTCCTGATCTTCTGACTCAGGAAATGGAGTTTTACGCAGGAACCATCGACATCTACGGTGTTCAGCCCCATCAGGTCAAACGTTTGAAAGAAGACCCCAGATTCCAGAACTTTTCCGGTCCCTCATTTGGCTACACTTACATCGGTTACAATATGCGTCGGCCGCCTTTTAATGATCACAGAGTGCGACAGGCCTTAGGCATGGCCATCGATATCGACAAGATAATCAAATTCGTGCTTTATAACCAAGGAGAACCCATTACCGGGCCATTTGTTAAACAGACAGATTATTATAACCACAATGTCAAACCGGTTGCCTATGATCCCCAGGGCGCTTTAAAATTATTGGCTGAAGCCGGATGGAAGAAAAATACTGAAGGTTGGCTTGAAAAAAACGGTCAGCGATTACAATTCACGCTGATCACCAACAGCGGAAATGATATCAGAAAAGCGATCCTGGCCATCGCCCAGGATTCATGGAAACAAATCGGCATCGATGTGAGGACCGATCTCCTGGAGTGGTCCGTCTTTATCCAGGAACGGGTGAATAAATTGGACTTTGATGCACTGATTCTGGGTTGGTCCATGGGGATAGAGCCGGACCTTTATCAGATCTGGCACTCTAGCCAGACCGGCCCGCATCAGCTGAATTTTGTCGGTTTTCAAAACAAAGAAGCCGATGATCTGATCATTAAAATCAGGCAGGAATACGATCACGATAAACAGGTCCAATACTGCCACCGATTGCATGAGATCATCGCCCGCGAGCAGCCTTACACTTTTATGTATGTCGGCAAGTGGACCGCAATTTTAGACAAGCGCATCGTCATCCGCGAAAGCGATGACAGCGGAACCGTTGTTTATAAAAAAATAACCCCTACCAAGACCGGCAGCTATACCTTCTATTTTAACAAGTGGATCAAGCTGGCGGAGGTTCCGGAGCTGACGCCATAGGGATTTAAAGGAATCTGAGATGTTGTCATTTATCGGACGCAGCATTATCCAGAAGATAATCACGTTATTTTTTGTCTCCATTGTTTCTTTCCTGATTATTCATCTGGCGCCCGGCGAGCCCAGCCAGGTGGACCCGTTAAACCCCAAATTCACGCCTGAAATGGTCGCGCGATTTCGCGAGGCGTTTCATCTAGATGAACCGCTTTATATGCAATATCTCTATTTTTATCGCGACCTGTTCACCGGCAAAACCATTTCTTGGAAGGATAGTCAGCCGGTGCTTAAAAAGATCTGGGACCGGTTTTTGAACAGCTTGCCCCTGTTTATTGTCGGGACGATCCTGACCTGGACCATTTCTTTTCCGGTCGGAATCCGCTCGGCACTTTTCAGAGGCGGAATCTATGACCGCAGCTCTACGTTTTTTGCTTATCTTTTAATTTCAATCCCGGGATTCTTTTTTGCCTACATCCTGATTATTTTTGTTGTCACTCAATTTCAGGTGCCGGTTATCGGGATGGAGACATTTGGAATAGGCGACACCGCCTGGACGAACAGGGCGATGGACAGAATCTGGCATCTACTGCTGCCTTCCCTTTTGGGTGCGACCGGCGGCATTGCCGTGCTTTCCCGCTATGTTCGCAGCCAGATGCTGGAAGTCGAAGGCCAGGATTATGTCCGCACAGCAAAAGCCAAGGGGCTGGCACCGGATCAGGTGCATTATAAACATGCCCTGCGCAACGCCCTGCTGCCATTTGTGACCATGTTTGGGCTGATTCTGCCCGGCCTGATCGGCGGATCCGTCATTATCGAATCGATATTCGCATGGCCGGGTATGGGCAGAATGGCCTATGAAGCCATCCTCGCCAGAGACTATCCGGTAATTCTAACCATTAACTTTGTTTCAGCGGTACTGGTGCTGATCGGAACCTTTATTTCGGACCTGCTTTACCTGATAGTGGACCCCAGGATACGATTGTAATGGATGTGAACCCACATACAGACACAGATACACAGGATTACCAGCTGGATGAACCGCTGGCGCCCAAACGGACCCGTTTCGAGGAGTTCTGGCGTCTTTTCAAGAAAAACAGACTGGCAATCGCTGGAATGGTTTTTTTCATCCTATTCTTTGTCGTTGCCATCATCGGCCTGGCATTGACCTCCGGCAATGATCCTTTTCTCGATCCTGCCCTGGTGCGTCTGCAGGAAAAGTTGCGTCCACCACTGGCCAAACCCAATTTTACAATGCTGCAGCCCGATGAAGTCCCGACGCTGGGCGTCTATGTATTCGGAACCGATGACCTGGGACGCGATGTCTTTGCCAGAATGCTTCAGGGTTCCTGGGTATCTTTAACCGTCGGCTTTGTGGCAGTGGGCATAGCGATTATTATCGGGATATTCCTGGGCGGAATAGCAGGCTATTACGGGCAACGCCATATTCAGATCAAACAGCTGATTGTCGGTGGATTTTTAGCGGTAGGATTGCTGTTAATCATCTTTGACCTTTTTTGGGTGGGTTTGGTGCTTTTAATTTGCAGTTCCGCCTGCAATCTACTATCGTTTTTGATAAAAAAATCAGCTGACGCCAAAGCCAAACCCGCCTGGAAACGCTTCTGGTACTTCAATACCATCTCTGTCGATACGCTGATCATGCGCTTTGTGGATATTATGCTGTGTTTCCCGAGCTTCTTCCTGATTCTTACGGTCGTGGCGCTGCTGCCTGCCAGTATTTACAATATTATGATCGTCATTGGATTGACGAGCTGGATGGGCACCACCCGGTTTGTGCGTGCAGAATTTCTTTCGTTGCGGGAACAGGATTTTGTGGCCGCCGCCCAGGCGCTGGGGCTAAACGATTATCGAATCATCTTCCGCCATATGATGCCCAATGCCGTTGCTCCGGTTTTAGTTTCCGCAACAATCGGTATTGCATCCGCGATTTTAACCGAAGCCGGCCTGAGTTTTCTCGGATTCGGCGTCCCGCCCCCGTATGCCACCTGGGGAAATATTTTATCGGGCGGCAAAGGATTTATTTTTGATGCACCCTGGCTGACCTTCGTCCCGGGATTTGCGATCTTAATGGTCGTGCTTTCATTTAACCTTTTTGGAGAAGGTCTGCGCGACGTGTTGAACCCGAAGCTGCGCGAAAGAAACTAATCGGTTCGGTGTCCGCCGTCTGTTGTCCGTTGAAGATGGAACAGGGGTGATAAATTTCTACAACGGACCGCTAACAACCAACAACGGACAGTCAAGTAAGACTGAATGCATCATTTGACAATCAGACATGAACACCAACAAAAACATATTGCTTTCCGTACAGGATTTGAAAGTTTACTTTCAAAGTGAGGACGAAATCGCCCGCGCTGTGGACGGGATCAGTTTCGACGTGCGCCGGGAAGAAACGGTGTGCCTGGTGGGAGAGTCCGGTTGCGGCAAAACGGTAGCCGCCCTGAGCATTATGGGCCTGGTGCCCATCCCGCCCGGCGAAATTGCCGGCGGACGGATCTTATTCAGGGATATCAATCTGCTGGATTTCGGTGATGACGAAATGCAAAAAATCCGCGGCAACCAAATCGCCATGATATTCCAGGAACCACTGACATCCTTGAACCCGGTCTTTACCATCGGGGATCAAATTGGAGAAGCCATTAACATTCACGAAAACATACCCGAAGATGAGGTCATCCGACGATGTCAGCAACTCTTAAAAGACGTGGGCATCGATTCGCCCGCAGAACGCCTCAGTGATTACCCTCACCAGCTCAGCGGCGGTCAGCGACAGCGTGTGATGATCGCTATGGCATTGGCCTGTGACCCGGATCTGATCATCGCCGACGAGCCGACCACTGCACTGGATGTGACGGTACAGGCCCAAATTTTACGATTGATGAACACCATTCAAAAAAGGCGTTCCATGTCGGTTTTATATATTACCCACGATCTTGGCGTCGTTTCAAAAGTAGCTGATCGCGTCTGCGTCATGTATGCGGGCATCATTGCCGAACAAGGCAAAAGGGAACATATTTTCAGCGAACCCAAACATCCTTACACCCAGGCACTGCTGGCATCTCTTCCCAGTCGCGAAAAAAGGGGCCAAAGGCTTTACAGCATACCGGGAACGGTCCCACACCCGGCATACAAACCCAGAGGTTGCCCTTTTCATCCGCGCTGCCCGCATGCCATTCAAACCTGCTGTGAACAGTACCCCGCAATGTGCGAATATGGAAACGGACACCAGGCCCGCTGCCCGGTTATTTTCGAGGACAGACCGGAAAAAAGAGCGTGAATAAAATTATAATATGGATGCGATTAGCCGATGAATGAAACGGGTTCACATAACTCCACCATTCTTCAGATTGACAGGCTGAAAAAATACTTTCCCATTCGCCGAGGCTTTTTCCAGAGAATCACCGGCTGGGTCCGCGCAGTGGAAGACGTATCTTTCACGATCGAAAAGGGCAAAACATTGGGTCTGGTGGGTGAAAGCGGCTGCGGAAAAACCACTGTGGCCAAACTCATATTGAAGCTTTTAGACGCTGATACGGGCAAAATTCTCTTCAACGGTCTTGACATTACGAAACTCGATGAAAAAGAAATGAAGCCGCTGCGCAAAGAAATACAGATCATCTTTCAGGATCCTTACGGCTCCTTAAACCCGCGCATGACGGTCGGTCAGTCGATTGCCGAGGGGATCAAAATTGCGGGCTTTCACAAAAGTTCGGAACAACAGCAGCGCCTTGAAAATCTTCTAAAGATGGTCGGCATGTCGCCGGCCAGTAGCGATCGATTTCCCCACGAGTTCAGCGGCGGCCAACGCCAGCGGATCGGAATTGCCCGCGCTTTAAGCGTTGAACCTGCCCTGATTATTTGTGACGAGCCCGTATCGGCACTGGATGTCTCGATCCAGGCCCAGATTATTAACCTCTTAAAAGATCTCCAGCAGCAGCTGGGTCTGAGCTACCTTTTTATCTCTCATGATCTCAATGTGGTCGGTTATATTTGCGATATGGTGGCGGTGATGTACAGGGGCCATATCATGGAATATGCACCGGCCGATCAGCTTTTTGATCATCCGATCCACCCCTATACCCGTTTGCTGCTTTCAGCCGTTCCGGACAGCGAACACAGCACGATCAGTGAACCCGATTCAAAGGGAAATGGACCGGCCAACACGCTGACTCCGCATGCAGGTTGCAGTTTTCAGCCACGCTGTCCGATCAGTGAGGATCGATGCAAACAGTCCGATATCAATTTTGTTAATGCTGGGGAAAATCATCTGGTGCGCTGCTGGAAAACAGCCAAAGACGGCTCCCATCATTTTTTTCTTGATTGAATCAATATTCCCTTGAATCCTGACGTAATTCTGGCTAAATCATTCCCGTGCGAATTGAAAGGAAGCGGTGCGCTGTGTACAACACGGATTATAATACCCCCAAATCGGAAATCGATCAGCGAATCGAGAAATTCCAAAAACAGTTAGCAGAGCACAAAATTGATGCGGCGCTGATTGTTCAGCGGGCGGACCTGTTTTATTTTAGCGGTACCGCCCAGGAGGCGCATCTTTGGGTTCCGCTTGACGGGGAGCCGATTTTAATGGTTTTTAAAAGCTTTGAGCGGGCCATCGCCGAATCGCCTTTGAGTCGCATTGCACCGTTGGAATCGCCCAAAGCCATCCCTGAAATCCTGCGTCAATACGACTATAATCTGCCGCAAACCATTGGCCTTGAGCTCGATGTTTTGCCCGCCAACCTTTACTTTAACTATCAGCAGCTATTCGCCGACAGCAAGCTTGTCGATGTTTCCCATTTTATCCGCCTCGTAAGATCGATAAAATCGCCATATGAGATTGAAATGATGCGCCGGGCCGCCGGGTTGTCCGATCAGGTGGCCGCAAAGGTTCCCGCTCTTTTGCGCGAAGGAATGACCGAACTTGAATTGGCCGGCAAAGTCGAAGCCGAGGCGCGCAAACTGGGCCATCAGGGTATTGTACGTATGCGGCTGTGGGGCAGTGAGATGTTTTACGGGCATCTGCTGGCCGGACCATCGGGTGCCGTGCCCAGTTTTCTGTCCTCTCCCACCGGCGGAACCGGTGCCAACCCGGCGGTTGCCCAGGGTGCGGGATTCAGACCGATCCAGCGACATGAACCGGTGCTGTTGGACTATGTCTTTGCCCTCAACGGCTATTGTTCAGACCATACCCGCATCTTTTCGCTGGGAAAACCGGACGAAGCGCTGGTGACGGCCCATGCGGCCATGCTCGATGTTCAAGCGCTGATTAAAAAGTCGGCAAAACCAGGCGTTAAATCCGGTGATATTTATGATCTGGCTTTGAAACGTGTATCCGAGCTGGGTTACGAAAAAAATTTTTTGGGGGCCGGCAAAGACCGCATCCGGTTTGTCGGACACGGTGTTGGCGTGGAGCTCGATGAATACCCTTTTTTGGCTGCGGGACAAAAACTTGAACTCCAGGAGAATATGACACTGGCGCTGGAACCCAAACTCATTTTCCCGCAAAAAGGAGTCGTCGGCATTGAAAACACACACCTGGTTACGGTGAACGGATTGGAGCCATTCGGCCGGTTTCAGGATGAAATTGTGATTGTTTAAATTATTCAGACATAACACCAGCGCTCAGCGGTCAATTCGATATCCGTCCATTTGAGGATCATGAGGTTCAGAATGGCTATCACTAAATTTAAGAAAATTCTAATCGCCAATCGAGGAGAAATTGCCGTTCGCATCATACGGGCCTGCCGGGAAATGGGAATCAAGGCCATCGCAGTCTTTTCGGATGCAGATACAGACGCTCTGCACGTTCAATACGCTGATGAGGCCGTCAACATTGGTCCTGCATTGAGCCGCAAAAGCTATTTGAATATGAATCGCATCCTTCAAGCGGCCAGAGACCAAAACGCCGATGCCATTCATCCGGGTTACGGCTTTTTAGCTGAAAACGAAGCTTTTGCGCGCGCCTGTGCCGATAGCAAAATGGTCTTTATCGGTCCGTCAGCCGCCTGTATTGCCAAAGCCGGCAATAAATCGGCCGCCCGTAAAACCCTAATGCAACTGGGCATTCCCGTAATTCCGGGAAGCGAGGACACTCTGTCATCGCCGCAAGCCGCGCTGGAAGCCGCCGCAGTCGTCGGTTATCCGGTCATCCTGAAGGCTTCAGGTGGCGGCGGCGGCAGAGGCATGCGCATCGCATATGAGAAAGAAGCGCTTCTAGACGGTTTTAAGGTGGCTTCGGCAGAGGCCCTGGCAGCCTTCGGCGATCCGCACCTCTATCTCGAAAAGTATATCGAAAAGCCCCGGCATATCGAAATTCAAATCATGGGGGATCGTTTCGGCAATTATGTGTATCTGGGCGAAAGGGAATGCAGTATCCAGATGCGATATCAGAAATTGATTGAAGAATCACCTTCGCCTTTTGTCGATGAAGGCCTGAGGTTAGCGCTGGGAGAAGCGGCCATTCAGGTGGCCCGTTCGGTGGGTTACAGCAATGCCGGTACCGTGGAATTCCTGGTGGATAAGGATAAAAACTTCTATTTCATGGAGATAAACGCCCGGCTGCAGGTTGAACATCCGGTGACCGAACTGGTGACTGGAATCGATATCGTTCAACAGCAGATTCTGCTGGCAGCCGGTGAGAAATTACCTATCGTGCAGGATGACGTCCATCTGAACGGATGGTCGATGGAGTGTCGGATCAATGCAGCGGATCCGGCAAATAATTTTATGCCATCGCCAGGCGAAATTCATAATCTTATCCTGCCCGCCGGACCGGGTGTCAGGGTCGATACCCACATCTTCAATCGGTATGAAATATCACCCTTCTATGATTCTCTGATCTGTAAGCTGGTCGTATGGGCTGAAGATCGACAGAGGGCAATAAAAAGGATGAGAAGGGCGCTATCAGAATTCCGCATCGAGGGCATCAAAAGCACCGTTCCCTTTCATCAGCGAGTGTTTCAGGACAAAAAATTCATCCGGGGAGACTTCGATACCCATTTTCTGGAAAAAGAGGCTGACCGGAGCAGAAAATGATATGAAATCCCGGCAATTGACAATCGGGATTCAATCTGCTTTTAATGGCTCTTTCTGTGCCAGCCCGCTCAACTGCCCCCATGTAAAATGAGATTGAATAAGAAAACAAAGAATTCAGCAACCGATCCACATCGTTGGGTGGTTTTTGGCACCTTCGCCGCGGTCTATTTTTTTGTTTATTTTCACCGCGTGTCCACATCGGTTGTTGCCCCGGATCTCATCGTTTCTTTTCAAACCAATGCAACCGCTCTGGGATTGATGTCCTCTATGTATTTCTATATATATGCCCTGGAGCAGCCGCTGGTCGGATATCTGTCTGATCGTCTGGGGCCCCGGCGGGTTGTTGGATTTTGGTCTCTGGTCGCGGCTCTGGGATGCATCTTTTTTGGGTTGGCCCCGTCAATTACCTGGGCCGCCATCGGTCGCGGACTCATTGGATTCGGCGTCGGCGGTGTCTATGTCCCGGCATTAAAAGCATTTTCACAGTGGTTCCGGCAAAAAGAATTTACCACGATGACCGGACTACTAATGGCAATCGGCAATATGGGTGCCATCGTGGCAACCACCCCGCTGGCCTTGTCTTCAAAAGCATACGGCTGGCGCATGAGTTTTTTTTTGATCGCCGTGATCACACTCTCACTTGCACTGATTGCTTTGTTCCTTACCCGGGACTATGCTCCGGCCGTTGCTCGCATTAAAAATGATACCGCAAAGTCGGCCGAGCAGTCTGACGCTACCCGCAAGCAAATCCGATCCATCTTGACGTCGATTAATTTTTGGGTGCTATTTGTGATCTTTTTTGGCAGCTACGGCATCTTTGTAACCCTTCAGGGTCTTTGGGCCACACCCTATCTGATGTCGGTGCTGCACGCCGATCGCCTGCTGGCAAGTCAGTACAACATGCTGCTGCCGGTCGGTTTTATGATCGGTGCCCCGCTTTTTGGATGGATTGCCGATCGGATTCACACCAAAAAACGGCAGCTGTTCATCGGACTTTTGGCAGCTGTCGCATTTTTATGGTTGATACTTTCACTGCGGGCGCAAAACCTGAAAACAGGGGAAGTGGTGGTTCTGTTTTTTGCCATGGGGGCCACAACCGGCGGGTGGCTGTCTATTTTGTGGGTAATGGTCAGAGAAACGACTCCAGCGGTCATCATGGGTTTTATCTCAGGGGCAATGAACCCTTCCCCCTTCATCGGAGTTGCCTTTTTTCAGATCCTGACAGGTGCCGTTTTAGATCAAGTCGGACGTATCAATGGTGCTTACCCGCCAGAGGCTTTTCAGATGGCATTCTGGGTCTGTACGCTAACGGCCGGCATGTGTTTGTTGCTAAGCTTGATTTTGAGAAAACAGTCGGTTTCGGGAGCAGCCCCGGAAACAGACTAAAACCTGCGATGGGTAAAAAAAGGGGGCACAAGCTTCTGCTTGTGCCCCCTTTGAGGTATCGATAAAAAGTATTCTAACGTTTTGAGAATTGAAATCTTGCCCGGGCTCCCTTCTGCCCGTATTTTTTCCTTTCTTTGACACGGGGATCGCGCTTGACAAACCCGGCTTTTTTTAACGGAACTCTCAAATCTGCATCCGTCAAAATGAGTGCCTTGGTAATACCGTGGCGCACGGCTTCAGCCTGACCGGCCATGCCGCCGCCTTTAACGCTGGCTTTCACATTAAAGGATCCATCGGTGTTGGTTAATTTAAACGGCTCCAGCAGCGCGTTGCGTAGGGTTTCAACCGGAAAGTATGCCTCGACGGGACGATTGTTGATGCTGATTTCACCGTTTCCGGGCGTCAGCCATGTTCGGGCGATGGCTTTTTTTCGTTTCCCGGTGGCATAATAACTATTTTCTTTTTCCATGGATTTCCTCAAAAGGTTTAATGATTGTTTTGGGATATTTATGTAATTTGCATAATTTCAGGATTTTGGGCTTCATGCGGATGGGCGTTTCCGCTGTAAACTTTCAGTTTTTTAAACAATCGCCGACCGAGTTTGTTTTTAGGCAGCATCCCCTTAACTGCTGAACGGACAATTTCTTCCGGCTTTTTTGCCAGAAGTTCTTTGGCGGTTATCTGTTTCAGTCCGCCGATATAGCCGCTATGGCGGTAATAGGTTTTCTGATCCATTTTCCGGCCGGTCAGGGTGATTTTTTCTGCATTAATAACAATCACCCAGTCACCGGTGTCGGCGTGGGGCGTAAAATTGGGGCTATGTTTACCTCGCAGTCTCTGGGCCACCTGAGAAGCCAGCCTGCCGAGAACAGCCCCATTGGCGTCAACCACATACCATTTCTGTGGGTTGTCCGAACTTTTAGCGCTAGATGTATATTTTTTCACCTCAGAGAACTCCTCATTTTAAATAATCCAGCGAATTTAAAAAAAATCTCACCCGATGTCAAGAAAAAAATAAAGCAACCCGACACAATCCTTTCTGGATTGGTTTATCTCTGTGGTTGTGTTATTTTCAAAGAGCTGAAACGAGAACTCCATATCCCCGAATTCCGCTCATTAGCGAGGCGAATCAGGTTATGCCTAAAGCCCAGGTAACGTTCTAACAACCACGAAGGGCACGAAGATCAAGAAGAAAAAAAGGCTAAATTTCTCTGGTCGCCTTTCGTGGTCTTCGTGATCTTCGTGGTGCGACAACAGGCGGAATTATTAAACTGGAACTTTTGCGATAACCACTCTAAGTTATACAGATCCAAATTAAAAGGATGGACAAAAAATGGAACAGCTCGAAATCGAAGTAAAATTTCACCTGCCCGGCGTTGAAAGCATGCAGCGCCGCATAATTGAACTGGGTGCCGAATCTAAGGGTCGGGTCTTTGAAAACAATGTCCGCTATGAAGATGAAAGCGATTCCCTGATCAGGAAAAAATCGCTTTTACGCTTACGCCGGAGTGATAAAACGATTTTAACGTATAAGTCCAGTCCGCCTATTGCAAACACAGAATTCAAAGTCTTCAAGGAACTGGAGGTTGAGGTCAGTGATTTTATCACCATGAATCAAATTCTGGACCAATTGGGTTTCCACCCTGAACAAACATATGAAAAATGGCGCGAAACCCTTGTCCTGGACCGAACATGGTTTTATCTGGACACCATGCCTTACGGAACGTTTTTGGAGATCGAGGGATCCGAAAAAGATATCCGCACCTATGCAGACAGACTGGCTTTGGGCTGGCACAAACGCATATTATTGAATTATCTCGAGATATTTGAAATTATTCGGCAAGAATTGGGCCTGAAATTCACGGATCTCACATTTAAAAACTTTAATGACATCAAAATTAATTTAGCAGCGTTTATCGACAGGCTGGAAGCGGGCAGTTCGTCATCCACAAACAAAGACAGAGGACAGAAAACAGAAGACAGAGAAGAACTCCCGGATGATAGGGAACATACGTAAAAACCGTTGATCTCTTAACTTCTGTTTTCTTTTCTGTATTCTGACGTCTGACCTCTGTCTTCTGCTTTTAAAAAACAGGCGGTGCGCTCTTCAAGGAATCAACGGAAAAATCGATAGCAGGCAATTCGCTGGCAGGTGCTTCATTACCCTGCGGTTGACCGGAAGGCGTTTCGTCGGAAACTGCTTGGCCAGAAGGCTCATCTGATGAAACAACCGGGACCGGAGGCAATTTTACCGAAAAATCCTGTTCCAGTAACATCTCACCGGTTTTGGCAAAAATATAGACCGAGGCGATTTCAAACTGATCTGAATAGTCGGGCGCTTTGGATGTAAAATTCATCGTGCGAAACCGCTGAATCGAAAAACTGTTGCCGCGTTTGCCGGAAGGTTTTTCTCCGGCAAGACCCACCGCCGGAATCACCAGCCATTGATCCTTTTGAAGATCGTCTCCCTTTAACACGACAACGGCATAACCCTCAACCCGCTGCGGTTCCGGGCTGGTGTTTCTTATTTTAAACTCAGCATTTAAGTTTTCCGATTCACGCGAAATTTTAAAGTTTGCCACTGCCACGCTGATAATCGGCTCGGCTTCATCTGTTTCAGCGGGTTCGGGCTCGGGTTGGGTTACTTGCGGAACAGGCGGTTTCTTTTGTTCCATTTTGACCGGCTCCGGTTTAGGCTCAACCTCAGGTGAGGGCACTGCCGGTTCAGCGCCTTTCATTTTTCCCTGAATTTGGCGGTCTCCAGAAACGTTTTCTTTTGTCTTTGCTTCAGCCAGCACCAGGCGAGCCATCAAAATTTCCTTTTCATGACGCAGCTTCTCTACTTGTTTTTCTGAAGTGGCAAACCGGTTTTGCAAAGCTTTATTTTCTTTGAGGAAGCCTATATTTTTAAAAAGAAGCACAGCCACAAAGACGATAGCGAGCAAAAGTAATAGCCCGACTCCAATCACTATGGTTTTAAAATGCTTTAAAGTGACCACATTTCCGTGATCGCCGATGAATAAGAGTGTCCAGCGTCTGTCGGCACCCGTGCGTTTCGATTGTTTGAGTTTATCAATGTTCATGGTTCACGGTTATGGTTAATAGTTCACGATATCCTTACTCGTACTGGATCTCCCTTTTGGGCTTTCATTTTTTTTGCTGCATGGCCGCAATTTAAGGCGATTTCCAGATAGTTGCGGCTGCCAATTAGCGCCAGCGCTGCAGCCGGCGCTGCATCTGAGTAAGTATTCGAGAGGCCACAAATCATTAAAGAGCCAACTTGAATTTGCAGATCTTTTAGAGCTTCACACCGGCAGAAAGCTTCGAGGCTGAAAGCATCGATATTGGTGATCAGGTTTCCGAACCGATCAATGGATACGATCTTTCCAATAAGTTCACCGGTTTCAGAAATGCGGCAATTCAAATCCTCCAGGCGCACAATATCTACAGTATTTATTCTAGCTCCCAACTCATCCAGTTTTGTGTTGCAGCTGACATGTGCTCCGACGGCAGCAAAAATATCCCTCCCATGAAATGTGGAGCTGAGCGGTTGCAAATAAAAGTCAGCGTTGCTTACACGAATAATCTTATCAGATTCTTCGGCATCGAGCAAAAGGGTCAATACCCCATTATCCGGAGCAATGAAGAAATGTTTTCGATGGTCAACAGCCAGAATGCTGCGCTGGCTTCCTACGCCCGGATCGACAACCACAATATGAACCGTCCCCGCCGGAAAAAAATGATAATATGACGGTATCAGATAAGCGGCCTGTTGAATGTCCTGAGGATCAATCCGATGGGTGATATCAACAATCGATACCGCAGGGCAAATTGAAAGCATAACACCCTTCATCACCCCAACATATTCGTCGTCGGTGCCAAAATCCGATAAAAAGGTAATGATTGACATGGACAACGTTCCGTGTTGCGAGTTGCGCGTTGCGAGCATAAAAACAAGGATTTTCATCTTTTAACTCATAACGCGAAACATGTAACATGCAATGATTTTCTGGATTTTGCACGGGTCGGAGGCTTTCAAATGCAGGGCATTTAAGGACGAGGCTATAACAAACTATGCTTCGGCCTTAATAACGCAGCAGATGGAAGCCTCCGGCTCGCCCACAGGGTGAAAATTAATGAGATAAAATGATTTTCATCCTTTAAAAATAATCCCAACTTCTCATTAATTTTCATGCAAGATTCAGAAATTTTAGCTAAACAGTTTGCCCTGCATACGATAACCCAGGTGTTTGTATGCCGCCTGCGATGCTTTTCGTCCCGATGAGGTTCGCTGAATAAAACCGATCTTCAACAAATAAGGCTCGACAATATCTACCAGCGTATCAGATTCTTCCTGTAACGTTGCTGCAATGGCTTCGATTCCAACGGGGCCGCCGGTATAAAACTCAATAACGGTTTTCAAATAGCGGCGATCAAGATCGGTCAGGCCTTGTTCATCAACCCCCTCCAATTCAAGAGCCCCTTCGACCGTCGCTTGCGTGATGACGCCATCCGCCCTGACCTGACTAAAATCTCTGACACGTTTAAGCAGTCGATTTACAATTCGAGGGGTTCCTCTAGAGCGTTTGGCAAGTTCGAAAGCGCCCCGGCTATCAATCTTTACATTCAGCAATTGGGCAGAGCGCTTAGCAATTTTAACGAGATCATCATCCCTGTAGAAATCAAGACTTCTAAAAATAACAAAGCGATCCCGCAAGGGCGCCGACAGCAGCCCGACCCGCGTCGTGGCACCAACCAGTGTAAAGCGCTTCAAGCGATACCGATGGCTGCGTGCATGCACGCCCTTATCAAAAACAAAGTCAATGGCGAAGTCCTCCATGGCCGGATACATAAATTCTTCAACCACTTTGGGTGTCCGGTGGATTTCGTCGATAAACAAGATGTCGCCCTCTTCAAGATGGGTGAGAATGCCGACCAGATCGCCGCCTTTTTCCAAAGCAGGTCCGGAGGTGACGGTAAGGTTGCCCTGCATTTCATTGGCGATAATGTGCGCCAGCGTGGTTTTCCCAAGGCCCGGCGGGCCGTGGAATAAAACGTGATCGATGGGTTCGCCCCGCTCCGTAGCGGCCTGAATGGCTATTTTTAAAGTTTCAACCACCTCTTCCTGTCCGACATAATCTGAAAGTCGATCCGGGCGTAAGGACAGGATGTCAGACTCCTGATCTTCAGGCAACGCCGCTGCAGAGACAATCTCTTGATTATCAGAAGTATATTTAATTACATCATCTGGCATGCCTGGCTCCGTGGTGTTTGTTATTTGTTAATTGTTATTGGTTATTATGATTATATTATTCACCCACCATAGATTGCTTCGAAATGAGGTCCGATCATCGTTGTGCCGCGCCGAAACAGGCAGCCTATTATGGCAGATGTGATTCTCACTTACAAATAACCGATAGCCAGTAACGAATAACTGTATCACGCTAGGTTTGCTCCCCGCGGTACACTTCCTCAAAAAGTTCCTCGGGAGTCGCTATCTCCTGATTGCGTTTTAATGCATCTGCAATCATGCGTTTGGCATCGGGGGCCCTGTGCCCGAGCTGTTTGACGAGAACCTCATAAACCTGCTCTGAAAAATCCTCGACAACTTCAATCCCCCTTTTTTCTTCTTTGCGAATCAAGGCGAACTTGCCCATCTTGCCTTCAAGTGTCGCAACAATCTTTTGTGCGGTTCGGGCGCCTATACCTTTGAGCCGGGCAAGGCTTTGCACGTCTCGATCTTCGATCGCTCTAGCGACTTCTCGGACCGGAATACTTAGTGCTTTAACCGCTTTTAAGGGTCCGATATCCTCAACCGAAATAAAATATTGAAAAAATTCTTTTTCTACCTCAAGATTAAATCCGATTAATACCGGCTTGGGTTGGCGTTCGGTCTGTTGATAGTAAACATAAAGCGCGATTTCGTCGCCGACCTGATTAGCCGCCATACTTTCCATGACGAAGGCCGGAAGCAATATTTCATACCCAACCTGATTGGCCAGCACCAGCACCCGTTCGTCCTCTTTTTTTAAGATTTTACCTTCGATGTAACCGATCACGGTATTGCTCCGCTGTTGCATCGCAGCTAAAAGAGCGCTGCGCTTAAGGAGCGTTTGACTATAGGGGCGCTGCGCTTGAAGCAAAAAATCTATCCATTATGCCTAAACCTCAATCCGCCGGAGGCGGAGCTCCTCGAGGCTCGAAGAGCCGCTCCTCAAGTCCCGCAAATGGCGAGACGCTCCAGTAACATTTCAATTTATGCGACTCAACTCTCAACGTTAAAGCCGATTTCATGTCCTATTTTATGTTTGCCCTCATTTTATCCTGATAACGGTACAACCCGATCAGTGCCAATCCTATCGCATCGGATGCATGCACAGGTTTGATGCGGGTGTGATGATCTAATCGATGCCGTACCGCCTTTTCAAATTGTTCTTTGCTGGCGTTACCGTTGCCGGTCAAAATTTGTTTCGCCTCTCTGGCCGGCACTTCGATGGAAGGCACGGCTGCATGAAATCCAGCCAGCTGAATCACCCCGGTCACCTGCCCTAACAAAATTCCGGACTTCGGATATCTGTTGAGAGAATAGACATCCTCAAGAACCATTAAATCCGGTTTTTCGCTTTTTAGTAGTTGGAAAAGTTTAGAAAAAATCTTGTCGAGGCGACTGGGTAAAGAGGTCGTTTTAGAAGTATGGATACTGCCAAATGAATAGCTTTCGATTTTGAGTCCCAACCCCCTGATAATACCGATACCGGTAGCTGAAAGGCCGGGATCTATGCCAATGATCTTAACCATGCTCGCGCCGGAATCAATTCAATGCTTTCAACTTCTCAGCAGCAACCGTGGCTTCATTGGATTGCGGATATTTCCGTCTTAATTCTTCCAAAATCAGTTTTGCATTCACCTTGTCGCCGATATTTGAAAATGCCAGGCCTTGCTTTAACAGCGCTGCCGGAACTTTGTTGGCGTTCGGATATTTCTCAATAACGTTTTGATATTCTAGGATAGCTTTTTCATACCATTTTTCGCGATAATAGATCTCGCCGATCCAGAATTGCGCATTATCCGCATTTTTGGACTTAGGATACCGTTTGATAAATTCTTCAAAACCCTTTCTGGCAGCTTCAGAATCTCCCTGGTCAAATGCTTGTTTGGCGGCCCGATAGATTTCATCCTCCGATGATGGTTTCATTTCTGGAGTATCCGATGGGACAGCGGCCGTTGGTTTTTTGGTCGACTCTAAATTGAGATACTGTTCCATACGTAAGATCCGTTCCGCGTGTCGATCGCTGAGTTCAGCCAGGTGGTCCAGCTTCTCCTCTCTCTTTTTCTCCAGTTCTTCTGCATTTTGCTGGCCCAGCTTCAATGAATGTTCCAGTTCTTCAAGTCTTCCACTCAAAATACGAATATCTTCATTCATTTCTTCGAGTATCGCTCGCAAACCGGCAGATTGTTTTCGCAATTCCTGGTTACGATTTTCTATATCGGATTTGAGCATTTGCTCACGCTTGCGCAACTCGGCATCACGCATTTCCATTTCTGTGATGCGATTGTCAATCGTGTTCACATCGGATTGAGTGGCGCATCCCCAGACGCCAATCAGGCACACCCATGTTAAATTAAATATCACCCATCTTTTCATGTTCATTCCTGGTGTCTTGATTTTAAGATAGATTTATAAAAAAAACACCCGCCATTCAGGCGGGCGCTGACACGATAAACAGCAAGCGCAGCATCTGCTTGGCGCTTGCTGTTTATCATGGGTGCATCCAAAATTGGTATCATTACCGAACTCTATCTACATGATGCAGATAAACACTTATTGTTGGATACCAAATTTTCTAATTTATGACAAAGTGGCCCCGCCTGTTTTTGGCCCAGCATTCTTCATTTTTCTCGGGACACAGCGGACGCTCTTCTCCGTAGCTGATTGTCGTTAATCGCGACGCAGCGATGCCAAGATCCACCAAAAACGCTTTAGCGCTGTCTGCACGTCTGTCTCCCAGAGCAAGGTTATACTCGTTGGTGCCCCGCTCGTCGCAATGACCTTCAATGGTCACGGTGACATTGGCGTTTGCCCGCAGCCAGGCCGCTTTTTGCATCAGGTTGTCCTGGGCAGCAGGCGTCAGCGTTGATTTGTCAAAATCAAAGTGAATATCTTCCTGCATAATCATCCCACTTCGATCCGGCGGCGTCATCGGGGCTGGAGCCGGCTGTTGCGGCGCGGGTGCGGGTGCCTGTCCCGGCGCCGGCGCAGGGGCCGGAGCTTTGGCCTGAGTAACCGTCTTCTTCTGACAGCCAAGCGTGAACAGCAACCCTGGAATCACCAGTAGCAGGACTATCATCAACCAAATCTTCTTTTGCATTTTTCTCCTCCTTTCACATTCGAACATCACTTAATTATTTAGATGGTTCATTGACCACTTGGGGTTAGTCTGTTCACCGGCCAGAACAAGTAAACGCCGCTGGTCGGTTCCGTAAGCAGTCATAACATAAATTCTAAACGGTCCCTCGCGGTTTGAGCTAAATGCAATTAAGCTGCCATCCGGGGACCAAGAAGCTGCCTCATTGTCCCCGGAATCATAGGTTAATTGCACCGGGTCCTGACCGTCTAGTCCAATTAAAAATATATTATGCCCACCATTCATTTCGGATGTATAGGCAATTTTATCTCCGCGGGGGGACCAGCTAGGCTGGGTATTTTTGCGCCCTTCGTATGTCAGCCTTCTGACTTTGCCGGATTCCAAATCCAGGATGTAAATCTGGGCACTGCCAGCGCGATCGGAAACGAAAGCAATTTTTTTGCCGTCCGGTGACCAAGCGGGCGTAACATCTATTCCGCGACTCTGGGTTAATCTTTTAATAATTTTCCCAGACCCAGTCAACAGATAAATTTCTTGATCCCCTGAAAAAGATAATGTTGCTGCCAGTTCGAATTTCCCTGGAGCCCAGGCCGGTGTAATATTGATTCCCTGCTTGGAGACTTTTGATTCCTGACCGTCGTTTAAATTCCGGATATACAGGTCAGGATTGCCGTCTTTGTAGGAAGTAAAGGCCATCCACTTACTGTCGGTAGACCAGGACGGGAAAAGGGTGATGGCATTATTGACGGTCAGGCGTCGGGGGTCGTATCCATCAAATGCACAGGTATAAATCTCTTTATTTCCGGTGCTGTTGGAGACAAAAGCGATTTTGCTTCCAAAAACTCCCTGGCCGCCTGTAAGATATTCAATCACATCGCTGCAAAAGCGCAGCATTATGCTCCGCTGATTTGAAACCTTCCCCGAATACTTCTTGCCCAGAACCCGACGGGCCTTAAACGTGTCAAAAAGCCTTAACTCAATGGAAATATTGTCATTATTAAGCTCATAATATCCGGTTATCAGAAGTTCGGCACCGACAACCGTCCAGTTTTGGAAATTTAGACTTGCCAGGGTAACGTCATTTCTTTGGGGATCAAAAAGAAACGCGTCGCGGTCAAGTATTTTAAAATAGCCCGTAAAGTCGAGCGTACTGGAGAGAAAGTCGGCCGCCGATTCTGAGGATCGCTTTTCTTCAGGCGAGCTGCCCGCGTTTTTAAATAGCGGTACAGCGAGCGGGATTTTCCGCAAAAACGGCTTGGTGATATCAATCACATCATAATCATCCTGACCGCTTGCCGCTCCGAATGTTATAAAGATAAAGCCAGTAATAAGGATGTAAAGTTTAATTTTGCTTCTCATTGATCTATTCGTTTTTCAACCCCTTGGGACCAAATCGCAGGCCGATTTTATAGTAAGGCCGCATATAGTCGTTTGGAAGGGGGGGTAAGGGATTTGATTTGACAAGGGCCCTGTAGGCAGATTCGTCTAAATACTCGTTGCCGGATTTTTTGTCAAACCAGATTTCCTCTATTTCACCGTTGCGCAACACTTTAATGGCCAGGACCGCCTCCAGCTCGGTATTATCGCCGGCAAGTTGCTGAGAAAAGGCCCAATTCTTCTGTATTTGGTATTGAATTTCAGCCTGATAGATAATTATGGACTCCTGCACCCGCGCCACACCGGCTCCCGAGCCGCCAGTCGGACCAACGATGCCGGCACCGGTATTGCCGGTGGCCTCTCCCTCAGGGCCCGTTCGTGCTTGTGACTCGGATGCTGCAACCTTGCGTTTCAATTGCTCGATAGCGCTTGCGACCGAATCGGTTTCAGTTTTTTCAACTTTCTTTTCGATTCGCTCAATGGCCGAATCGATGATTTTTGACCGATCAAAGGATTCTTTTTTTAGAGATCTTTTAGGCTTCACTTTTTTGGGCGCCAGCGACACGGCCTCTGGAGGTTTTTGTACGGCCGGAACCGGTTTGGGTTCCGGAATTTTAACCGCCGGCTTTTGCGGAGGCTTCTTTTCTACCGGCGCCGGTTTAGCAAACGAAGCGCCTGGCCCGGAATCGGGCTTGCCCGACGGCAGCGACACGAGGCTGACATTGACAACCCCGGATCGAAACCGCGGCTTTGAACCCAGCTGCGGCATAAAAACCAGCGCTCCGATAACTACCAGGTGAAAGAAAAAAGAAACACCAAATGGAAACACCATCGATGGAGAATCCTGACCCATCCCATGGTACCGTTTGGTGTAAGCATGTTTGGTATCCTTCATTATTTTTTAGATTTTGACTTTTGACTTTCTTTTTCGAACTCGGAAGGCTCGGTGACCATGCCTAACTTTTCCACACCGGCCCCTTTAATTGAGGCCATGACCTGGACCACCGTTCCGTATGAGATGTCTTTATCGGCCTTAAGGAACACCTCCCGGTCGGAACGGCCTTCCAGGATTTTCTCCAGCTTTTCTCGGAGTCCATCGACTGTAACCTGAAAGTCATTGATGAAGACTTGATTTTTCGTATCAATAGTGACAATCAGATGCTCTTTTTCCGATTCCAGAGGTTCAGCGGTGGCCTCCGGCAGAGACACGTCCACGCCCTGCATCATCATCGGGGCGGTCACCATAAAAATGATCAAAAGAACCAGCATCACATCAACGAGTGGCGTGACGTTGATATCAGACATCATTTGGCCGCTATTGCCTCCGGCGGTCATGCTCTTCTCCTCTCAAGCCGCAGAATATCGCGCTCGATTATGTTTAAAAAATCCGCCGAGAAGCTCTGAAGTTCGGATTCGACGACCCGGATCTTGCTCATGAAGAAGTTAAAGGCGATAACTGCGGGAATCGCTGCGGCCAGACCGGCAGCGGTTGCCACCAGGGCCTCTGAAATACCCGGTGCGACAACCGCCAGGTTGGCAGAGCCTTTCAAGCCGATACCATGAAACGAATTCATTATTCCCCAGACCGTGCCGAACAGACCGATGAATGGTGCCGTATTGCCTGTGGTTGCCAAAAAAGGCACCATCTGGGTCATTCTGGTCATCTCGGTTGTAATGGCCCGGCGCAGCGCCCGCTTGATGTTATCGGTACCGGTGAACCGGTTATCCAAAGACATGCTTTGGCTGCCGGCTGGCTGATTGCTTGCCGCGATAGGTGGACTTGGCGGAGCTCCGGCCTGACTCATTTTTTTCAGTTCCACGTAACCAATTCTGAAAATGCGTGCCAGTGGACTGCCGTGAAGCTGCTTTGCTTTGACAAAGGCATTGGACAGATCCCGACTTTTCCAGAAAAAGTCGGTAAACTCAGCGGATTCTTTGAAGGCTTTCCGGATATAGCGGTATTTTATCAGTATGATGGCCCATGACATGATTGAAAAAAACAGCAGCAGCAGCATCACAAACTGGACCATCCGCCCCGCGTTAGTGATCATATTGACGATATCAATCTGTGCTATGCCCATAAAATATCTCCAATTCAGAATTTAGGCTCAGATGATTTTGAAAAAAGCGTTCAATCGAAACCGGGCAGCGATTCCCGATAGATAGCATCATCTTAGTTAAATATTCTAAAGTATAATGAATATAAATAAAGTGTCAACATGTTTGAACGATAGATGCGGGCTCAAATTTAAGGTTGCGTTTAATGAATTCCCTAAATATGGTGTCTGTCACAGGTTCTGGGTTCAGAGGTTCAGGGTTGCGGCTGCTGCTCGATGCGCTTTAAACACAGACCTTTTTTGGCTTTTATACAACCTTATGAACCTTTGAACGTTAAACATTTGAACCTGGCGACTGACACCTTATAGCGGGTAAGGAGTGACGATGAAACACATTGCCAATTTACTCTATGAAGCCAAAATGCTCAAAGAAATTCCACGCTCGGGATTTCATTTTCTGGGTGCAGGCAAAGAATCCATCGCGGAACATACATTTAGCACCGCCTTTATTGCCTACGTAATTGCGCAATTGGATCCCGCGATCGATGCACTCAAGTTGATCAGCATGTGCCTGTTGCATGATCTGCCGGAAGCCAGAACCGGGGATCTCAATACAGTCCAAAAAACATACGTTGCAGCCGACGAGGCCCGAGCCCTTGAAGACATCACCCAAAATCTTCCGTTTGGATCATCCATTACCGCTCTCATTAAAGAGTTCAATGCAAACCATTCTATTGAAGCACAACTCGCCCATGACGCCGACCAGCTGGCACTTATTTTAGAATTAAAATATTTATCTGATACCGGTTATGCCCCCCCTGATACGTGGCTGCCGCATGTATTAAAGCGCCTGAAAACAAAAGTGGCAAAAACAATCGCCCAGAGTATCATGGAAACCCACCGGGACGATTGGTGGCTCAATAAATATGTTGACACCGATTAAGGAAATTATTAAAAAATTATTTTTTTGACTGCTTAATTTTGTGTGTAAAAGTATACACTTATGTTTCTTAATGTATACATTGGAGGTAAACATGGGCTGGCTGATCCGCACCTTTGGCTCATCGATCGGGAAAAAACTGCTGATGGCCATTACCGGACTGGGCTTTATCGGCTTTCTTTGTGTTCACCTGGCCGGAAACCTTACGCTCTATAAAGGCGACGCGGCATTCAACACCTATGCTGAAAAACTTCACCTGCTGGGACCCATTTTGACGGTTTTCGAATTCGGTCTACTGGTGTTTGCCCTGATTCATGTAACCACCGGCATCATCCTTTTTGCTCAAAATTTAAAAGCAAGATCTGTGCCTTATGAGTGCGACCGGGGCGCCGGCGGGCGTACCCTGAGTTCCGTAACCATGCCTTATACCGGCTTTATTATTCTGGCATTTGTTGTTTTTCACCTAATCAATTTCAGTTTTGCGGACAGGAGCCAACGGACGATTTTTGAAATTGTCTTTTCTGCATTTGCCAATCCGGTCTACATGGTCGTTTATGTCTTCGTTATGATTGTCCTGGCATTTCATGTCCGTCATGGATTCTGGAGTGCGTTTCAAACCGTTGGCGCCAACCATCCCAAATATATGCCGGCAATATCCGCATTGAGTCTTGTGGTCAGCCTAATTTTTGGTTTTGGGTTCGGCCTGCTGCCAATTTATTTATGGGCTATTGGGTAGCATGTTATTTTTAAGCCGTTCATGGTGGCTTATTCACCACAAAGAACACGAAGTTGCACGAAGATTAATGCAAAACCTTTTAAGGTTTTTACTTCATGGCCTTTGTGAACTTCGCGGTAAAATTTAAAATCGGATAAGCATTGACACTGTTTAGAATATGGAATCAAAAATTCCCTGAAAGGAAGCCTGATGGAGTTTGACGCCAAAATACCTGCAGGACCTTTGACCGATAAATGGGACCGACACCGTTTTGAATTGAAGCTTGTCAATCCGGCTAACAAACGAAAATTTGACATCATCGTCGTTGGTACCGGCCTGGCGGGGGCATCGGCTTCAGCCAGCCTGGCTGAGCTTGGATACCATGTCAAAACCTTCTGCATCCAGGATTCTCCCCGAAGAGCGCACAGCATCGCTGCCCAGGGAGGCATCAATGCCGCCAAAAATTACACCAACGAGGGAGACAGTATCTGGCGACTGTTCTACGATACCGTTAAGGGGGGCGATTTTCGGGCGCGTGAAGCCAATGTATACCGCTTGGCCCAGCTGAGCAATCATATTATCGATCACTGCGTCGCCCAGGGCATTCCTTTTGCTCGGGATTACGGCGGCTTGCTGGCCAATCGCTCTTTCGGCGGTTCCCAGGTGTCCCGCACGTTTTATGCCCGCGGACAGACCGGCCAGCAGTTGCTGCTGGGCGCGTACAGCGCATTAATGCGCCAGATTGGTGCCGGCAGCGTTGAATTGTTTCCCCGGCGGGAAATGCTGGATCTGGTGATCGTTAACGGACAGGCCCGCGGCATTGTGGTCCGCAATCTGATCAGCGGTGCACTGGAAAGCCACGCTGCCGATGCGGTGGTGCTGTCCAGCGGGGGATATGGCAATGTATATTACCTTTCCACCAATGCGGAATCTTCCAATGTCGGCGCCATATTTCGTGCCTATAGGCGGGGGGCGATGTTTGCCAATCCCTGTTTTACCCAGATCCATCCAACCTGCATCCCCCATACCGGTGATCATCAGTCCAAGCTGACCTTGATGAGTGAAAGCCTGCGAAACGACGGCCGGGTTTGGGTACCGCGCCAGCCCGGCGACATCCGCGAGCCCCAGGATATCCCCGAAGAAGATCGCGATTATTATCTGGAACAAAAATATCCCAGCTTCGGAAACCTGGTGCCGCGGGATGTGGCTTCGCGTGCAGCCAAAGCTCAATGTGATGCCGGGAAAGGAGTCGGGCTGACGCGCTGTGCGGTATATCTGGATTTTGCCGACGCCATCAGCCGCGACGGTAAAGACATCATCGCTAAAAAATACGGCAACCTCTTCGACATGTACGAACTCATCACCGACGATTCACCCTATCAAAAGCCGATGATGATCTATCCCGCATCGCATTACACCATGGGCGGTTTGTGGGTCGACTATAACCTGATGAGCACCATTCCGGGATTATTTGTCCTGGGAGAAGCCAATTTTTCCGATCACGGTGCCAACCGTCTGGGAGCCAGCGCCCTGATGCAGGGATTGGCCGACGGATATTTTATCATTCCCTATACCATTGGCGGATATTTTGCCGGAACAGCGCTTTCAATGGTCAGTGCAGAGCATGCGGCGTTTAAAGGCGCCGTCCGGGAGGCGGCTGAAAGCAGCGCCAAACTGATGTCCATCCGGGGCAAGCGCACTGTCGACAGTTTCGCCCGGGAGCTGGGACAGATCATGTGGAATTATTGCGGCATGTCCCGCAACGAGGCCGGGCTGAAAAAGGCCATCCAGCTCATTAAAGACCTGCGCGCTGAATTCTGGGAAAATGTATTGGTGCCCGGAACCGATAAGGAATACAACAAAAGCCTGGAAAAGGCCGGCCGTCAGGCAGACAGTCTTGAATTTGCCGAACTCATGATTCTGGATGCTCTTGAGCGCACCGAGTCGTGCGGCGGCCATTTTCGTGAGGAATCTCAAACGGCAGAAGGCGAAGCCAAGCGTGATGATGAAAATTTTTCGCACGTTTCGGTCTGGAAGTATGAGGGTTACGGCAAGCAGCCGGAATTTCATAAAGAGCCATTGGTGTTTGAAAATGTGGTATTGTCCCAAAGGAGTTACAAGTGAAAAAACTAGCCAAAACGATTAATGTAACCCTGAAAGTCTGGCGCCAGCGAGGAGCCGAAGATAAAGGCCGCTTTGATACCATTGCCGCTAAAAACATATCTGTTCATATGTCCTTTATCGAGATGCTCGATACGGTCAATGAGCAGCTGACCCTTGACGGCAAAGATCCGATTGCTTTTGACAATGATTGCCGCGAGGGAATCTGCGGCACCTGCGGGGCGGTAGTCGACGGCCAGGCCCATGGCCCGCAAAAAGCGACCACCCTTTGCCAGCTGCACATGCGAAAATTTTCAGACGGTGATACGATTGTCGTGGAGCCATTCCGAGCCCGGGCTTTTAAGGTAGTCAAGGATCTGGTAGTAGACCGCAGTGTGTTTGATAAAATCATTCAGGCCGGCGGATATATATCCGTCAATACCGGCGGCGCGCCGGATGGTAATGCGATCCCCGTTTCTCAGGAAATTGCCGAAAAGGCAATGGATGCCGCTGCCTGCATTGGATGCGGCGCCTGTGTGGCCGCCTGCCCCAGTGCTTCGGCGATGCTTTTTGTCAGCGGCAAAATCTCACAACTGGCTCTGCTGCCCCAAGGCAAACCGGAAGCGGCCATGCGGGCCCTCAGCATGGTTAGAGTTATGGATAGCTGCGGTTTCGGCAATTGTAGCAACCATCGCGAATGCGAAAACGCGTGCCCCAAATCGCTATCCATTGTCAATATCGCAAGGCTAAACCGCGAATATTTTAAAGCCAGCTTTTTTTCGGATGAGATCTAACCCAGACGAAGTTTATCTAAAAAAGATTTATTCATCACCAAAGAGTGAAAACACGAAATAGAAAAAAATACGCTTTCGTGTTTTTTATGTTTCGTGTTTTCGTGATTCGCTTTTCTACACCTTTACCAGAAAGAGCAAGAATTTCTGCCTAAACCCAAGGCAGTTTTTAGAGGTGATATGGATCAAGTTAATACCTTATTCACCCAACTCGAAACCACATTCGGTCTGCAAGCACCCTACCTCAAGACGGCATTCAAGGTTGTTCTGTCTTTGATCGTTTTCTTCACTATATGGCTGATTCTGCGGCAGGTTTTGTCATTTATTGAAAAACGAATGCGAAAAATTAATTTGATTGAAATCCAGGGCCCGCTCTTCAATTCTATGCAAAAGGCGCTTTTGTATGCCCTGGTGTTGCTGACCGGAATTTATCTCATCGAATTATTGAATATTGCGCTGCTGGAAAAAATCTTTAGGGCTCTCTTTGTCGTTCTGTTTGCCGGACCGATTAAAAATTTCCTGGTGGTCACCATTCGTTATCTGCAGTCACGGGTGGCTCACAAAACCGAAAGCAAGGTCGATGATATTATTTTTGATCTTTTCGTCCGGTTTTCAAATTTCATTGTTTATACCGCGGCAATCATCATCGCCCTCGATTTTCTGGGAGTCAATGTGGTACCTTTTATCGCCGGCGCCGGAGTGGCAGGGGTGGCCATCGGTTTTGCCGCCAAGGACACACTGTCCAACTTGATCGCCGGAATATTGCTCATCATTGACCGGCCTTTTGAAGTGGGCGATCGAATCGAGGTCTGGAGTGCCCCGGCCGGCTCTGCCACCTGGGGCGATGTGATCGATATCGGATTGCGAGCCACTAAAATTAAGACGACTGACAATATCATTATCATCATCCCCAATAATGAGATTATGCTGCGGGACATCATCAATTACACCATCATTTCCGAAAAAATCCGGGTGCGGATCAATATTGGAATCGCCTATGATGCGGATCTGCTGAAAGCCAAAAAGGTCATTCTGCAGGTGGCACAGGCCACCGAGTGGGTGGCAGATGATCCGCCGCCAAAGGTGGTGGTGAGAAATTTTGGGGAGTCGTCAGTGGATCTTCAATTGCGGGTATGGATCCAAGATGCCCGTCGTCGGATGGATACGATTTCTGAAATCACCGACAAAGTCAAAGAGGCATTTGATTCAAATAACATTGAAATCCCCTACCCCAAGCGCGACATCTTTATCACCCAGAGGAGCGAGGCCAAGCAGCAAACTTAAGAACCCTTTGCACTTTGTTTTAAAATTGGCGCCTAAACCCGGAGACGGGATGCATTACCTTATCGTTCCGCCAGAATCCGTTCAACTTTATTGACAAACTCAGGGAGGTCAAAAGGCTTGGAAATAACGTTGGTAAAACCCAATCTGGCCATTTCATCGAGTTTGGCATGATCCGGGTGGCCCGTTGAAATGATGACCTTCATGTCGCAAAGCTCGGGTTCATTTTTGATGATGCGGCAAACTTCCAGACCATCCATTTCAGGCATAAAGAGATCAAGGACAAGCAGGTCCGGGCGATAAGTCCCCAGCTTAATGGAGGCTTCGATTCCGTTGGAAGCTTCTTCAATCAAATAGGACTTGCGCTGGTACATTGTCAGCGCCTCGATCAGCATCTCCCGGATGGCGCGATCATCATCGACGATCAGGATTTTGGCCGGTGCGCGTTTCAGAAGGGCTGGCAGTGAAATCGTAAAAGTGGTTCCTTTTCCCTTACCGGTTTCAAATGAAATATCTCCACCATGGGCCTGCACAAGTTCGTAAGTCACGGATAGACCCAAGCCGGTCCCCCCTTCCGCCTGCTTATCGGTGACAAACGGTAAGAATAATTTATCGACAATGGCCGCAGAGATCCCGCGGCCGTTGTCACTGATGGAAATTAGAATACATCCGTCCATTTTTTGAAACCTGGTGCGAATTCGAATCTTTCCGTTTTCATGATCGATCGCTTGAATGGCATTGATAATAATGTTTAAAACAATTTGCTCAATACTCTGAAGGTTACCCTGCATCAAGGGCAGATCTTCACCCAGTTCAAGTTCAACTTGCACCCCTGACTTTCTAAGCGTCGTTTGCGACAGCCTCAGCGCATTTTTTACAGCGGTATTTACCCGCAACGCTGACTTTTCCGCAACATTGGATTGCTTTGAAAAATTCTTCAGATCGGAAACAATTTTAGCCACGCGATTGGCCGCCATATCCATATCCGCAATCAGCTGGGGCAAATTATCTTTTAAAAATTCATAGGTAAAACCACCAAATTTTTTATCGGGAAATATATTTTTTTGCTCCAGTAAGATCGGTAGAAAATCGGACCAGATTTTCTGAAACAACGGCAAGTTGTACATGATCAGGTTAATCGGATTGTTAATTTCATGGGCGACCCCGGCCACCAGCGTTCCCAGAGCTTCCATTTTTTGAGCCTGCTGCAGTTGCTGCTGGCTCTCCTTCAAGGCCTCTTCCGCCCGCCGTTGCCAGGATTTTAGCTGTCCCGTCTCTTCGCGTAATTCCAGGAGCTCCCGAATCAGTTGCTGTCTGGATTTTTCCTTTTCGCTCATCGTTTGCCTAAAGTTTTAACCGCTAACACATTCAAAGGTGATTTTCGTCTTCAATGTCATTGCCGCAATCTTTTTGAACTGATCGGTCACATCGGACACAAAAAGTTTCAGCTGGCCATTTTTTTCCAGCCGTCGGTCGATTTCACTGTTGGCGCCAAGAAAGGCTTTAATGCTTTTTGAGACACTAATCGAAGAATCGATCAACTGGACGCGCCTTCCGATTTTTCGCTGAATGACTTTTTTTAGAAGGGGGTAATGGGTACAGCCCAGTATGAGCGTGTCGATCTGACGGCTTTTTAGGGGCTTTAGATATTTTTTTACGATCATCGCCGTCTCCGCTTTGTCCAGCCAACCCTCCTCAACCAGCGGTACAAGGAGCGGACAGGCAATACTGTAAACTCTGGCTTGAGGCTGGTTTTCAATAATTTTTTTTTCATATATACCGCTGGTCACGGTCGCCCGCGTACCAATGATGCCGAAACTAAGATTCCTTGACGCCTGGACCGCCAGTTCAACTGCCGGTGTAATCACTTCAAAAATAGGAACGGAAAATCGCTTGAGGATAGGGGTTGTTAGAACACTTGAAGCGGTATTACAGGCAATCACAATCAGCTGGGCGCCGCGGCTCAAAAGAAATTCAATATTGTTGATGGTATAGCCGATCACCGTTTCGGCGCTTTTGCTTCCATAGGGTGTATGCGCGGTATCGCCGAAATAAACAATGTCATATCCCGGGATTTGCTTCATGATCGCTCTGGCAACGGTTAAACCGCCGACACCTGAATCGAATATACCAATCATAATCAATCAAGGATTTAAGAGGATTTCTTAACAAATTCGTGGACGCACTTTTGAATCTGATCGTCACTAAAATCGGTCCGCATGCCGGGGCAGGAGGCCGCCATGGACTGCCAGTTTACAGCATCCACCAGGACACTTTCAATAAAAGGCCATTTTCGACACATTTGAGGCTTGACCGGATGAATGGTGCACAGCTGATTCCAGAATACACAATACCCGTTTTGAGCCTGGGCAATCAGCGGCCGGTCTCCGGAAACCTGGCAATAGCGCTGTATAAAGTGTTCGCGATCTAATCCCAGATACTGGCAGATAGCGTCAATCTCATACTCGCTGACATAGGTGCCACCGTATCCTTTACAACATTGCCCGCAAAACTGACAGGTAAACAAATCTTGCGGCGCCGAAGGATCACATTTCATGGCGGGTCTCCATGGCTTTTTTCAATGTAACCTGATCCACATATTTCAAATCGCCCCCGATCGGCACACCGGAGGCAATGCGGGTCACCTTAACGGCGTACTTTGCCATACGCTCGGCAATATAGGAAGCGGTCGCTTCACCTTCTACGGTCGTACTGGTGGCGAGGACGACTTCCTTGATCTGGTGACGTTCAATCTTTGCGATCAACTCTCCTAAACGAATATCGTCAGGCCCCACACCGTTCATCGGAGACAACACTCCGGACAATATATGATATCGTCCGCTGAAAGCCCCTGATTTTTCCATTGCCACCATGTCAGCAGGCTGTTCAACAATGCATAGAAGGGATGCATCTCGGGCAGGATCCGTACAGATTTTGCAGACTTCTTCGTCACTGAGACCATAGCACTGTTTGCACACGCGCACCTTCTCTTTGGCCTCCATGATCGCGCTCGATAATTGCTCAGCTTCTTTGCGCGGTGAACGCAGGATGTGCATGGCCAGTCGTTCAGCGGTTTTTTCTCCAATCCCAGGCAGCTTGGCAATGCGTTTAATTAAATTGATGATCGATGGCGGGTAATGGCTCATAGGAATTATTGTTTCATTGGTTTCGTTGGTTTTATGGGTTCAATTGGTTACTAAAAAAACTGATATCGACTAATTAAGTCACACTGTTAACAAGACATTGAAGGTGAGTTCAAACGAATTAAACCCATGCAACCAATCGAACCAATTTAACCGGTCTTACATTATTCCTGGAATGTTCAGGCCACCGGTTAATTTACTCATTTCAGTGGCAACCATTTCCTGGGATTCGGTCAGGGCCTCGTTTACGGCAGCCAGGATTAAATCCTGCAGCATCTCCACATCTTCGGGGTCGACCACCTCTTTTTCAATCTGGATCGAAACAATTTGCTGTTTGCCGTTGGCGACGACTTTCACCATACCTCCGCCGGCTGTGGTTTCTACCGTTTTCAGGGCCATTTCTTCCTGCAGCTTCAACATCTGTGATTGGAGCTTCTGGGCCTGTTTCATCATATTGCCCATTCCTTTCATGCGCTTACCTCCTTGATCAATCCAAAAGTATTTTGACATCAATTAATTTGCCGTCAAAAACCTCTATGGCATCTGCCACCAATGGATGGCTTAACGCTTTCTGCTTCAGAAAATGTTCATTTTGGGATTTTTTTTTTGGGCTCTCATCTTCGGGCTTAAAGGGCGTTACCAGCACAACATTTTTCTGTTCTCCGAAATACGCCCTGCAAATCTTCTCAATAATGGCCTTATTTTTTTTGCGCTGAAGCATATTCAGTGTAAATCCATTATCATGAACTTCAATTTCGACCTGATCGGCCGACACCTGTGTCAGGCGACACTTGGATAAGCTGGCCGCCAGCGATGGGTTTTTTTCAGCAATGATTTCATAAAGCCGGCCCCAGGTGGCGTCGAGATTTTTTAGAGCGTCATCCGCTGCAGCCGGCGCTTGCGGTGTTGAACCTGAATGCCCTGCTTCTTTGTGCCGCTCAGACTTTAGCGATGGCGGTTTCCCAGCCGCCTGCTGTCCGTGAATTATGCGGGGCGAGTTGTGAATCTCCCGCCTTAAAAGATCCAGTTTATCAATCAGTGCATCGATCGGTAATAGCACTTTCATCTGATCCAGCCGAATAAAAGTCATTTCGAGGGTGAGTTTGGGATGAGAGGACAGCCGGATACCCGCTTCTGCCCTGAAGAGATGGTCAAAAATTTGATTCAAAACAGCAAGAGGTACCTCACGGATTTGTTCGGCCATTTGAGCGATTTCATCATCCGGAAGATCGACCAATTTGTCGACATTCTTTCCCATTTTAACAATCAGCAGATTCCGGAAATTTTCGAGTAAATTCGCATAGAGCTTTTTCAAGTCATGTCCGCGATGGTAGCAATTATCCAAGGCATCCAATACACCCGCAATATCTCCCTGCAGAATGGTGCCGCAAAGATCGAAAACATATTTACGGTCGATGACGCCTAAAATTTCCAGAACCTGATCATGGCTCACCGACCCCCTAAAACATGACAGGACCTGATCAAGCAAGCTTAAAGCATCCCGCATGCTCCCGGTGGCTTCTCGCGCAATCAGGACCAGACTTTCTTCGGGAATCTTGAAGCCTTCTTCCTGACATATATATGCCATATGCCCAATCATTGATTTCAGACCGAGCCGGCGAAAGTCATGCCTCTGGCAGCGGGATAGAATCGTAATCGGAATCTTTTGCGGTTCGGTGGTCGCAAATATGAACATGACATGGCGCGGCGGTTCTTCAAGCGTTTTTAAGAGCGCATTGAAAGCCTGCATGCTGAGCATATGGACTTCATCGATAATGTAAATCTTGTACATACTGTGAGCGGGCATATACTTGATATGGTCGCGTAGCTCTCTAACCTGATCAACGCTGTTGTTTGAAGCGCCATCGATCTCAAATACATCGACGGCACTGCCAGACGTGATTTCTCTGCATGACCGGCATTCGTTGCAGGGATCAGGAACCGGTCCCTCTTTGCAATTCATCGCTTTGGCCAGAATCCGGGCGACAGTGGTTTTTCCGGTTCCCCGGGGACCGGAAAAAAGAACTGCATGGGCAACCCGATCGGAGGATATTGCATTGGACAGGGTGCGGGTTACATGATCCTGCTCAATAACCCGGCTAAAAATCTGTGGGCGATATTTGCGTGCAAGCACGAGATAGGACATGGTAAAGTGCCTAAAATTCAAATTGCCTAAAATGCCTAAGATTAAATAAGGAACCCATAATTTTAGGCATTTCCAATTTTAGGCACTTTAGGCATTTTTTGTTTGGCGGAGAGAGAGGGATTCGAACCCTCGGTGCCGCTTTTGACAGCACACACGATTTCCAGTCGTGCTCCTTCGGCCAGCTCGGACATCTCTCCAAAAAAAAATTGCAAATTTTTTTTATATAAAATTACGCAGTAATTTTATTGGCGGAAGGGGTGAGATTCGAACTCACGGAGAGCCTGAAGACCCTCAACGGCTTTCGAGGCCGCCGCCTTAAACCGCTCGGCCACCCTTCCGGCGATCTCATTCATCAGATAATGAGGCAATGGGTAGTCCTCAATAGCCTCTTTAAAACAAGCTGTCAAGGCATGAACATCCCTAAAACTTCCCTGGAATAATTTCTGCTGGCATCATAGATGATCAACGGTGGGCCGAGTCGAGCACCGGGCCGGGCACCCTTAACGCCATCGACCAAAATGAGTTTGGCTTGCCTATCGAGCTGAGAATGGATCGATCGCATATATTTGGGTTCGATACCCTCCAACCGCATTTGAGAAAGCAATTCGACGACGCGCTCGGCCGTATGAATTGTAATAAACCGGCCGCCGGTCCGCAGCATGCGTCGCCCGGTCTGCAGCACATCTCCTAAATTCACTTGGAGTTCATGCCTCGCGATGGCCCGTTGCACATCCGGATTTAATCTGCCGGAACTGGGTTTGTGGTACGGGGGATTGCAAACGACCACATCCACGGGTCCACCGATCATGTCCGGTTTCAAATCGCGCATATCCTGTTGAAGCACGGTAATTCGATTCTGCATGTGGTTCGCATTTACATTTGAAATTGCCAGCGCGGCTAAATCCTGCTGGATTTCAATACCGAATGCAACAATATTCGGATTACGGAAAGCTAAAATGAGTGGAATAATGCCGCAACCGGTACCTAAATCTAGCAACCTTCCATCTGCCAGGGGGCCGGCATAACCAGCCAATAAGACTGCATCGAGGGAAAACCGGTATCCCGATGCACCTTGTTTTATATGGAGTTTGCCGTCAAAGAATGTATCAATTGTGAGCGGATTCACAACGGTCCGATCTTAAATTTGATCTCCGCTATGAGCGGTTTTCCAAGAGCAGCGTTTAATTTGGCAATCATATCATTTTTTAAAAATTGCAACTGGTGAATCCAGGTTGAGCTGCTCACATGCACAATGAGAAGCTTGCCTCTAAAGGCTGCCGGCCGGGCATTCTGAGCAATGGTTTTTCCTACGGCTTCATCCCACAAGTCCCAAACATTTTTGAGCTCAAAATCGGGTTTGGACCGATATGGTTTTAATACATCGCCAAGGATGTTTCGAATATGAACAAAATCTGATCGTTTGTTTCTGCTTTTCATACACACAAGACTATAGCAGAAATTTTCCGATTCTTGAACTGCAACGTCTGAGAAAGTTCTCATCAGCGATGTTTGCCTTCTCGATTTCCTTTTTGCTTGACTTGGTGGATCGGGTAACTTATTTTACTTAGTAATTCTTAGGATTTCCGGATCAAAGACCGCCCATACAGCGGGTGGCTCGAACCTTACCGCCAAAGGCATTAAAAGACAGGGGCGCGAAGTGCCCCAATCGTTGCGGGTTGAACCGTGGACACGCGTGCAGGGTGCCCGGTTTGGAAAACCCGATCATTTGCCATCTTAAATTAAAGGACTTTGATTATGAGTTGGGATTGGGAAAAGCTAAAACAACAACAACGGGGCGCGGGTGGAGTTCCGCCGCAAATGGACGAAATTGTCGAAAGGATTAGAAAGGTCAAATTCCCGGGCGGCCCCTTGTTTATTGTTCTGATCTTACTGGTAATCCTGGCAGCCACCTCCGTCTTTACCGTCAAGCAAAATGAAGTCGGCGTGGTTCAGTTATTTGGCCGGTACGTGCGAACGACCGAACCGGGTCTGAACTTCAAACTGCCCCTGGGCATCGAAAAAGTAACCAAAGTCAACGTCCGGGAAATCCAGACGGCTGAGTTCGGTTTCCGAACATCCCAAGTCGATATCAGATCCCGGGTGAGGGCCGGCGGTGAAAATCAAAATGAATCCCTCATGCTGACCGGAGATTTAAACGTGGCGATCGTGCCCTGGATTGTCCAGTATCGTGTCAAAAACTCCTTTGATTATCTATTTAAAGTCCGCGACGTCCAACGCTTGCTGAACGACATGTCCGAAGCTGCAATGCGTCTGGTGGTCGGGGACAGAAGCGTGGATGAGGTTATCAACAAGCGGGATGAAATTGCAGTCGAGGCAAGAGGGTTGCTGCAGGCCGAGCTGGATCAGGCCGAAAGTGGAATCCACATCGTGACCATTGAAATGCAAAAAACCAGTGTTCCGCCCCCTGTTCAACCCTCCTGGAATGAGGTCAATCAAGCCGAACAGGAAAAGGAACAGATGATTCTGCAGGCCAAGGAAGATTACAACAAAGCCATCCCGGCCGCCCGCGGTGAGGCCGAGAGAACCATAAAGGCTGCCGAAGGGTATGCGCTCAACCGGGTGAACCGGGCCAAAGGTGATGCCGCCAGGTTCGTTGCGCTTTACAATGAATACGCCAAAGCCAGAGATGTTACCAAAAGGCGGCTGTATCTTGAAACCATAAAACAAACCTTCCCCAAACTGGGACAAAAATATATCATCGACTCCGACCAGAAAAATCTGTTGCCGTTGCTTAACATGGGACAATCGGTTAACCTCGGACAGCAAAGCAGTGGTGAAAAATGAAAAATAAAAGCATCTATTTGATTCCGGTAGCCATTATCGCCTTTATCATTTACAGCGCCGCTTACACGGTTGATGAAACCGAGCAGGTGGTTATCACTCAGTTTGGCCGAATTGTGGGTGAGCCCAAATTGGATCCGGGTCTGAAATTTAAAATCCCATTTATTCAAAAAGCCAACTATTTCAATAAAAACCTGCTGGACTGGGATGGTGATCCCGGTCAAATTCCAACTCTGGACAAACGCTTCATATGGGTGGACGCCTTTGCAAGATGGAAGATTGTGGATCCGGTTAAATTTTTCCAGACGGTCAACAATCGGTTTAACGCGATTGGCAAACTCAACGATATTATCGACCCGGCTGTGAGAAACTTTGTTACATCAAATACACTCATTGAAGCGGTGCGAAAATCGAACCGCGAGCTGGAGATAGCGACTGAGATCACTTTGGAAGAGGGTGATCGGGAAATTCGCGAAACATATGCCATATCCGTGGGGCGTGAACAAATCACCAAGGGCATTCTGAAACAGGCCCAGCCGAAATTGGCTCAATTTGGCATTGAGCTGGTGGATGTGAAAATCAAGCGCATTAACTATATCGAAGATGTCCAGAAGTCAGTTTATAGCCGCATGATCTCCGAACGCAAACAAATTGCGGAAAAATTTCGCTCCGAGGGTAAAGGGGAAGCCCAAATAATTTTAGGTGAAAAAGAAAGGGATTTGCAAAAGATCACCTCTGAAGCTTATAAGACAGCGCAGGAAATTAAAGGAAAAGCCGATGCGGAGGCAACCATAATTTACGCTGGTGCTTATCAAAGAGATCCTGAATTTTACTCTTTTGTTCAAACGCTTGAAATTTACCGTGAAGCACTAGACGAAAACAATTCGCTGATTCTTTCAACTGATTCGGAATTTTTAAAATACCTCAAAGGACCCTCACAATAAACGCAAAAAAGAGCACCGTTTTTTAGACGGTGCTCTTTTAAGGTTTTACAGAAAAAACTTCAGGGATCATTATTTACCCTTCCTTCTTTGGTGGCGCGTCTTGGCCAAAAGCTTTCTGTGTTTATGTTTTCTCATTTTCTTTCTGCGTTTTTTTACGACACTGCCCAATGGTTCACCCCCTTCTCAGTTTTTTTAAGCAATCATATAAAAGAGTTCATATATCATGCCTGCAGCTGTGATGTCTATATTTTTTTTAGAATTGGTAAACCGGACTGGCATATGATATAGTATGAGATCAGCAGTGAAGCAGGATGAAAATGAGGCGGTCTTTTCGGTGGACACTCTGAACTTAATGTGAAGATAGAGTCGATATGAACAGCGGCATCATTGTAACCAGCATGGCAATCGGGGCGGCGATATTTGCCGGGCTGATTATATCCTGGTTTTTTTACTCAATTATCAAACGCAGGTTGGGGGCCGAGAAATCGGTTCAATTGTCCAGCAGTTCCCAGAGATTTAATGGGAAGGAAATGCGCCGGCACCCCAGACTGGAGATATCCTGGCCGGCAGTAGTGGAAATAGGTCACGCGTCGATCAAGGCCCGGTTAAAGGATATCAGTTTGGGGGGCGCGTTTGTCGTCTGCGATGATTCTTTACCGCCAAATGAAAAATTGCGACTCTATGTCGAAGAGCCCAATGAGGACACCTTTGCCCTAAACGCTGAAGTGGTTTGGTCAAATATGAATGTGCCGAAAGAAAAAGTCATCCACCGGGGGATGGGGATCCGATTCGTTCAGAACACAGCTGCAGCCCGCAAACGTCTCGAGGAGGTCATATCACGCCGTTTACGGGAAGCCTAGCTCGTTGCAGTTAAAACCATTGATCATCGTCCCGGGCCCTGCCAATTATTGCCCCAGGACCTGCGATCGATTTCTGATCATCGCACTCGGTTGGCCGCTGAGTGAGCTTGATTTCGATGGGGTGGGAATACACATGCAGCGTTTAAAAACATTTTCAAAAAATGAGATGGCCATCGTCAACAATGTCGTGTCGATGGCTGAAGAGCTCGTCAGTAACCACTACAAAATGTCGGCCAGTGAATGGCTGCGGCCCAAATATGACGTCAAAACCCTGGTTGATCTTGCCCCCGAGGAAATTGTGTATGGCCCGTTTGCACAGATTGTCCGCTATGAGGGACATCGCAGGGACACGCCGTTAGGCTCCGGTGTTTTCGACTATTATAAAATATGCCTTCAGGACCATACGATTCATGCCACGCTGAAAAAAACGGCAAATATGGAGCTTTTCCCCTTTTGTCTCTATATCATCACCCATGAATTAATTCATATCGTCCGATTCAGCAAATTTTTACAGAGTTTTGATGCAAGCCCCAGCGAAAAGCTGTCTGAAGAAAAACGCGTCCATGAAAATACCCATCATCTCTTGCACCCGGTACAGGTTTCAGGAATGGTGGAGGTTCTCGAGTTTTATAGAAAATGGCGCCAGCCCCTGGAAGGCATGCGCAATTGCTGACCAGGCCTGAATTTTAAGCGCAGAACCCCGCTATGCCTATTGACTTTAGGTTGAACACGTACTTATATTAGGTAAAAGATTAAGGTTAACGACGGAGGTCGCCGGTCAATGCCAATCTATGAATACGAATGTTCAAGATGCGGTGAAATTGCGGAAATATTTCAGAAATTCTCGGATAAACCCCTGGTTAAGTGCAAGCGTTGTTCTGGCAGACTTCATAAACTTATTTCTCATAGCAGCTTTCATCTTAAGGGCACCGGATGGTACGTCACCGATTACGCCAACAAATCAAGATCCAACGGCGCCCCCTCGAAGAAAACGGATGATGTGAAATCATCCGGCCAGCCAAAAACAACTGCGAAAGAGAAGACCACCAAAACCGCTCCCGAAAGTTCCGCTGATTAGATCCGCATCGGATCGATTTATGGCCATTTGAGAAATATTTGTTAAAAAACCAAAAAAATTGGGAAACGACCTCTTTACAAACAAGAAAGGGTGATTATTATTTCAGAAAAATTCTACACAACCTATTCAAATTCTTTATAAATATGTTTAAGTCCAATTAAAGATACGCTGGAAGGGAGGTGAATTTTCAACCCCAGAAAAAAGGGGGTCGAATGCTTAGTTCGTTTATTTAATTTAACACTTCGAAATATGTTAAGAATATTGCAAAAGGAGAGCTTAAACGATGAAACTAAGACCATTGCAGGATCGAATTTTAGTGCAACGCGTAGAGGAAGAGGAAAAAACCAAAGGGGGCATCATTATACCGGATACCGCCAAAGAAAAACCCGCCGAGGGAAAGGTGTTCGCTGTGGGCAAGGGCAAGGTTGACGAGAATGGCAAACACATTGCCATGGAGGTCAAAAAGGGCGATCGCATTTTATTCGGCAAATACTCCGGCACCGAGGTAAAAATCGACGGTGTAGAATATCTGATCATGCGTGAAGACGATGTACTCGGAATAATTGATTAATAGATTAAAATTCAGCATATGATGGAGGTTAAATAAAGATGACTGCTAAATTGATTAAGTATGATATGAAGGCCCGCGAGTTAATGCTCAACGGCGTACGGACACTTGCAGACGCTGTGGTTGTTACACTGGGCCCCAAGGGGCGCAACGTTGTTCTTGATAAATCTTGGGGTTCCCCAACGGTCACCAAAGACGGTGTTACAGTTGCCAAAGAAATCGAGCTGGAAGATAAATTCGAAAACATGGGCGCCCAGATGGTAAAGGAAGTCGCCAGCAAAACAAGCGATATGGCCGGTGACGGAACAACAACGGCCACAGTGCTGGCGCGCTCGATCTACGAAGAAGGCCAAAAACTGGTTGCCGCCGGCAACAATCCTATGGCGATCAAAAGGGGCGTCGACGCAGCGGTGGAAGTTGCGGTTAAAGAACTTCAGAAAATGAGCAAAACCACAAAAGATCAGCGTGAAATCGCACAGGTCGGCACAATCTCAGCCAACAATGATGAAACCATCGGGAACATCATTGCTGAAGCCATGAACAAAGTCGGCAAGGAAGGCGTTATCACGGTTGAAGAAGCCAAAAGCATGGAAACCACTTTGGAAGTTGTCGAAGGAATGCAATTTGACCGGGGTTACCTTTCGCCCTACTTTGTCACCGATCCCGAGAAAATGGTCGCTTCCCTGGAAAATCCATACATTTTGATCAATGAGAAAAAAATCAGCAACATGAAAGACTTGCTGCCAATCCTTGAACAGGTTGCCAAAATGGGCAAACCCCTCATGATTATCGCGGAGGACGTCGACGGAGAGGCGCTGGCGACTTTGGTCGTTAATAAACTTCGGGGTACGCTTCAGGTTGCGGCCGTAAAGGCACCGGGCTTCGGCGACAGACGTAAGGCCATGTTGGAAGACATCGCCATTTTAACCGGCGGCCAGGTCGTATCCGAAGATCTGGGCATCAAGCTCGAAAATTTAGCTGTTTCCGACCTGGGAAATGCGAAAAGAATTTCCATCGATAAAGACAACACCACCATCGTTGACGGCGCCGGTTCCCGTGCCGCGCTTGAAGGCCGGGTCAAGCAGATCCGGGCCCAAATCGATGAAACCACTTCCGACTACGATCGCGAAAAACTTCAAGAGCGTTTGGCCAAGCTCATCGGCGGTGTTGCCGTCATTAACGTGGGCGCAGCGACCGAAACCGAAATGAAAGAGAAAAAAGCCCGGGTTGAAGACGCATTGAACGCAACCCGCGCAGCCGTTGAAGAAGGAATCGTTCCCGGCGGCGGTGTGGCCCTGGTCCGTTGTCTGGATGCATTGGCCAAGATGAAAATCAAAGCCGATCAGAAGCTGGGAGTTAAAGTCGTTATGCGTGCGATCGAAGAACCGCTGCGCCAGATTGCCAACAATGCCGGCCTTGAAGGCTCGGTGGTGATTGATAAAGTCAAAAGCAGCCAGGGCTCCTTTGGTTACAACGCCGATACGGATACCTATGAGGACCTGATGAAAGCCGGCGTGATCGATCCGACCAAAGTGGTGCGCCTGGCCCTGCAAAACGCAGCCAGCGTGGCTTCATTAATGCTGACCACCCAGGCCATGGTTGCCGAAAAGCCGGAAGAAAAGCCGGAAGGCATGCCCGGTGGCGGGGCTCCAGGCATGGGCGGCATGGGCGGCATGGGCGGCATGATGTAAGCGCCTTACCGCAATTCAATTTGGGAATAATCTGCAAAAAGCCCTCATGGTATGTTTACATGCCACGGGGGCTTTTTTTTACGCCGCCCAACAGCCGGAGAATTTGAGAAACTTGACAAATCAGCCATAAACAGGTAATCTTATTATAAATAAATTACTTCTTGATATGATTGAAAACTTAAAACGAAGTGGGGCTTCCGATGAATTTTAAAATGAATTTACGAATTAAAATGTGGCTGACGATCTTGATTACAGCGCTTCTGGTAACGCCGTTATTGCTGGGGGCCGCAGAAAACGAAAAAGTAATTGAACATGAGACCGGGTTTTACTACACGATTCAAAAAGGCGATACACTCTGGGATCTCAGCCGTAAATTTTCTGACTCAGCCTGGTTATGGCCGGAGATGTGGCAGGAAAACAAGCAGATCGCCAATCCCCATCGTATTTATCCGGGCGAGCGCATCCGGTTGTTTCGTCGGACCGGATCTCAACAAGTCGATGAAAAGGAAGCGGCGGTGACGCCACCCACACTAGAACATCTCATCCACTTTAATTATGCCGCCCTGGATCGCGTCGGTTTTATCCGCAAACAACCGGTGGCAGCGCACGGCACCATTTTTAAGGTCCTGGAAACCAAGGAAATGATCAATATCGACGACGTCGTCTACATCCGGCCTGAAGGCGATTTTAAACTGGTGCCCGGCAAGCGTTACACCACCTATCGAACATTGAAACCGATTAGGGATCGAACCACCAATGTATTCATCGGCATTCAACACTTGATTACCGGCGTGGTCGAAATCACCCAGGTCCAGCCCACCTATGCCATCGGCACGGTTGTCGAAGCGTATCGCCCCATAGATTTAGAGGACAAGTTAATGCCTTATTTCCGGCGCGTGCCCGAGGTCATCGTAAAAGACAGCCCCATGGGCCTGGAGGGTAAAATCGTTGAAGCCGAAGAGCACAACAGGCTTATCGGCAACCAGATGATCGCCTTTATCGATAAGGGTAAAAAGGATGGGGTCCAGGCCGGACAATTCTACAATGTATACTATCAGGTATCCGAGCGTCTTGATCCGAAAAAGAGAGAAAAAACGCTGCTGCTGCCGGTTGATTTTGCCGAACTGCTGGTCATTCACACCGAAAACACAACCGCCACGGTGATCGTCACCCAGGCTGAGAGAGAATTTGAGCCGGGTTCAAAAATCCGCTCACCGATCAGATAATCTTAATAATTGCGGCAGCTCTGCAAAGGAATCTGATCGACGACAAATGAAAGCGCCTTGCAACTCAAGTTGCAAGGCGCTTTTTTCAATTCACAAAAAAATGCCCATCAGCCGGTCATCCGTTGGCCGGCCCTAATCCCGAATCTCCATCCAGTAGGCAATGCCGATTTTGGCCGCCTTTTCGGCGATCTCGATGATACCGCCGTCGGTGGAGCTCAGATATTTCTTCTCTCTTTTGTCGTCCAGTTTGATGATGGCCGGCGGCTGAATGTTGCCTGCCAGTTTCAGACCGGACGGCGGAACTTTAACCATTTTACCATCGATTGCGACCTCGACCACATCTTTTTCATCAATGAAACCATCATCGTTAATATCAAACTGAATGGCTCCGATCGAGCCGCCGGTGAACGCATTGAGTTCCATAAATACGGACTCACCCCCCGAACCGCAGAAGTTTTGCACGGGGATAAAACCAATAGCAATCAGGATGCCGTCTCTCAATATCACATCACTGATGACCCGCTCGCCTTCATTGATATCCAGATCCAGATACCAGCCGGCATCATTGTCAATGGTGTTTGACGGATCCGGTAACTGGCCCTCGCCGTCGGGATCATCGCTGGTCTTCCAGATCGGCTGGTTTTCGGTTAAAATCCGAACGGTTCTTTTCTCCACACCGATCGTGACTTCAAAATCAGTAGCCGTCTGCTTCAACAGTTTCACGTTCTCGGTAAGATAGGGACTGGAAAGCTGCCGAACATCCCAGTCTCGACTTTCAAACGCACCCAGATACTCTCTGTCGTCGTCTATGCTCCATTTGATTTCCTGCGCCGGCAGAAAGGCTCTGTCGCCGTAATCCCAGATACCATAGAGGGTTTGAATTTGCGAGGCGGCATAATCGGATTCGCCCAGAAATTTTCCGGTTCCAAAACAGACGATGAGCCCGTGCTGATTAGGATGAAGCATGACATCCGGCGTGCCGGTAATGGGCTGTGGGTTGCCTTTCCCGTCAAGAGCCGTAAACAGCGGCATCGGTTGTGCGCCCTTTTTAAAGGCCACATCCCAATCCGCCACGTTGCTGCTGGCCAGATCAAACTTCCACAGGTTGCCCTTCAGATCCCCGGCGTATACAAAATCCACCACGTCATCAAAGTCCACGTCGACGGCAATCGGACTGGACATGCCGTTGTCGGGACCGGCCCCGGCCGGAATGTGTTTAATGACCGCACCCGTCTGGGCATCGAGGATGAATAAGGCCGAGGTGCCGTCGTCTTGACTGCTGTTGTAGCCATTTCCAAAAATCACGACCCAGGTATAGCCCCCTTCCTTTGGTTTGTAAGACTTTACCACAACCGGCTTGCTATATGAATAGCCCATAACGGCTTTATTCGCAGGCGATGTATCTTTTCTGGGAAATTCCCACAGAACTTTGGCTGCCGTCATCGGGTTCGGGTGGGTAATGTCAAGGGCAAAATACCCCATACCGCCTTTACCCAGGCCACCGACCAGTATCGATTGTTCGCCGGTTCCGTCCAGGAGTTTCTCGCCTTTTTTTACGGTGGGCGTCAGGTCCACATAAAATCTATGACCGTCACTCGAATCAACATAATCTTTGAGGTGCCCAAATACCAGATAGGGCACGTAACCGAAGATTTCGGTTCCGTTGTCGGCTCTAAACGCGTGCAGCATACCGCCGTTGGCGCCCACATAGACCACGCCATCGTGAAATACAGGCGATGAGTGGACAATATCCGCCAGCATGTTGCTGCGATTGGAATTGCTGCCGGGATCTTTTCCGCGGATAAATTCAACCACCTTCTGCCCATCCGGGCCCAGCATTGCCTGCTGCACGGGAGTCAAATCATTGTATATAAACAACCGCCCCGATTGATCGCCGTCAAAAGTAAAGATATTGCGATCATCCCATGATATCTTCTGCAGCTCTTCAGATGCCCGCCACTCGGGCGAGTCGGTCATCACCTCTCCGGTGGTCTGATTCAAGCTGTAAGCACGCACATCCCCGGCCCATTCATCATCGATATAGCTGTAGCTGCCCTGGAAAATGCGTACATCCGGTCCGATTTTTCCGTAGAGATAGTCGCCATTGACCGTCACCGAGGCGGCCGATGTCGGCTGCCGGGCCTGGATGTCTTTAATAATCTGCAACAGCCCTTCCAACAGTTTCTGCGGGTGGCCGGCATTGACAAATACCCCCCGGCCGTTGACGGTGGCATGCCACAGATCGTCGATGGATTCGGGCTGCCGGTTGGCGTCCACCAGCGGCCAAACCACGTATTCGCCGCTGGTTTTTGATTTCATGTAGTCTTCGCTGGTGCGGTCGTCTTCATAATCATCCGGAATCAGCGTCCCGGAAACCCCGAAAGCCACCGCAAAGGTAACCATATGCTGATGGGGGGCGCCATCCCATTTGTTGGTCGGCACCTCATCTGCCATATCGGGGATGAGGTCGGTGGCATAATAGTACATCGCAATATCTGCCAGGGTAACGTCGTATTCATCGGCATAGGGCTGCTGACCGCCGCCCCACGCTGCGTTTTCCTCATCGCCGTCGGCATTGCCCACCGTATCCGGGTTGTAACTCTTATCGCTGTAGAACCCGTCGGTGACAACGATGGTAAACGACTGCTGGCAGGCGCCGCCGTCTGCCGGATAGGGTGCATCCCCCTTTTGGCCCTCAAGGTTCCCGTCGTTTACCCGGTAATACTCGCCCACTTTTCTCAGGCCTGTCTTTAAGGGGGTGCCGCCGCTGGACTTATAAGCATAAAGCGTTTCAATGATGGTGTCGGTCTCGTCTTTGACTATACCGTCGATAACTGCGTTAACCGGTTTGAGCGGGACAATGACCCTGTTGTTAATGCCCAGGATGCCGACTCTTGCGCCCTCTAATTGTTTGAGCACCCGGGCGATGTGGCCCTTGGCCACAAACTCCCGTCGCCGGTAATAGGTGAACCAGTTGGCAAAATTCTGCAGGTCATCAGCGTGATCGCGGATGATATCCGCCGGTGGATTGGACACCAGCGTCAGTGTATTGATTTTATCATTGGGTTCAGTGCCACCGTCGGTGGTAAAGACGTAATATTCGTTCTGGTTTGCCGGCTCATCAATGATCACCAGATAAACGGTGTCATCATTATCGGATTTGACGAAATAATGCGACCAGGGAACCGTAACGCCGTCAACGCTGAACGATTTTTTATCCAGGTCCCACGTCTTTTTTTGTAAAGGATGAACCAGGGGCTTATCGGTATCTGCCGGCAGGAAAGTTTGCTTTGCGTGGCTTGGCCAGGGTTCATATACCACGTTGGGATTATAGTAAATCGCATTGACTTCGTACCACCGGGACCGCCAGTATTTCCGGTCCTCCTCGCTCATGTGCCGCCAGTCACCGCTGAGATTGTAGCCATCGCCCATATCATCAAAAACATAGGCGAACCCCTCAGTATCTGAATACGCGGGATTCGGGAATTCTCCGTCATATGCCCCCCTGACCAGGATTTCGAAGGTCATGCTGCCGGAATCATCCTGCAGGATCATAAGATTGGTCGGCGGCGGATTGATCTTGGTAAACATGGGAACATCGGCCAGATCAACCTCGCCGTGAGCCTGCAGGGCACCCAAAAACAGGACGGCAGCCGTCAGTATGCAAAAACCGATTGCCAATCCCCGCAGGCCGGGTCCGGATTTAAATCTTTGCAGAAAATCAGTCATATTATTGAGGGTAAGCATCAGAAGTCTCCTGCAACACATCGCGGGTGCTAAAAGGCTCTCCGATAACCGATTTTAATCGTGCTGGCGCCCTGCTTTTCGGTGCGACCGTAAATGGCAAATCCGTGCACCTTGGGTTTTCCCACACCCAGTGAATAGCCTGCAGGGGTTCCTTCGTAGCCGGCCACAAATCGGGTTTTGTTGCTGTCATCAAACGCGGCGCTTTGCGCTTCTATGTCCCAGTGATCGGCATAATTTTGATCATCGATAACTTTAAGCCCCGGAACGACAAAATCAAGTCCACGAGGATCAGAATCGTTTTGCAGACGATCAACGGCTTCCATGGCGGCGCCTTCGGCCAGGTAAAGATTGCGCTGATAGACCAAATTGTTTCCGGCAATCTGTACTTCTGTCCTGGCCGTGTTGGATGCTGCGATGCTGATCATCGTCAGCAATGCCAGCAGCATCATGGTCGATATGATAAGAAAGTATCCCTTTTCATTACCCAGTGTTTCAGTCATGTTTCGCATGCGTTTATAACCTCTTCAATCAGATTTGACATCATCTACAGACCCAGGTTACGGCACCGCACTCTTGCAGTGTAGGTCCGACTAACCGGTCGGCCCCTTCCAGCAGGCTCTTGTACGGTCATCGATATGATAACCGTCCTGATTTTATTAAGATCGCCTACAAGATCCGTTACAGGATCATCGTTTTCATCCCAATAATCAAAGGAAAGGCGGGTTACATTTTCTACCAGAGGCATCGGGTTGCCGGTATACAACTGCTGCATCAGTTGGCCATCTTGCAGGTAGTAAGAAATTTGCTCGTAGGTATTGTCAATTTCATCATTTAAATTCAAGTCGCTGGTAAACTGGATCTGGTTCCCTGCGGCAGAAACGATACCGATTCCTGCTGTCCCGCCCGGATTTACGCCGGCCATACGGATGTTCTGGGTCATCAACTCAACGCCAGCCCGGGTGACTTCCTGGACATCGGCAGCAACGTTTTGGGTGGTGTAAGACTTACCCAGAGAGGTAAAAAGGCCAACCATGGCAACCATCAACACTGATGCCATCGCAAGCCCCACCAGAATATCAACCAGAGTAAAACCTGTTTGCCTCCGGGTGAAGGGGGGTCGTAAGCGTTCCAATTTTTTGTGTCTAAATACTGAATCGTTCATATGCCTTTGCCTTGAGTTAGCGTTTCCATAACTACTTGATGATTTTGGCCTTTGCTCATCCAACGGACGATGACTTGAACTTGCCGAGAGGTGCCGTACCCAAGCGGGTCGCTAGCAGTCCAACTGCGCGTAAATCTTCCGTTAACTGTTTCCGGCGGCGCGGGGGGGTCGAGATCGAGTTCGGTCAAATCGTTCTTGCTTTTCAACTCTTCCATCTTTTCCCGGGCGAACATATTGGCCTGAGTTAAAATATTACCATTCGAATTGTTTCGCGCGGCCGAAAACACCATGGTTGCCACCGCCAGAAAACCGATTGAAAAAATCGCTATCGCAATCAATGCCTCAATGAGCATGAAGCCGGCATCACTTTTTAGTCGTCGATCGTTTTTCTTGTTCTTTAGCATTTTCGCACCTAACTTATTCTACACGTATTTGTCCTACAGAAGTTACAACGATTCTTTTTTGAGCGCCGCTGGCATTATGCAGCACAGCGCTGCCTGCAACCGAATTACCTCTACTGTTAAATCGGGTTTTATCACCGACAGATCCAAAATTGGTGTTTTCCATATCAATGTAAACTCCGGCTGGCAACTGCCTGCTTCTTAAAACCGGCTCACCGGGATCATGATTCCAGAGGTTGACCCTGTCTAAAATCACTGTGTAACCGGTAGGGCTAAAAAAAATGGTAACAATATCATTTTCTTTTACAGCTTTCACTTTAGCCATTTGCAGATCGCCTCTTAAATTGTCCACAGCCCCCCTGAATCTGGCACTGCTGCGCCAGCTGATGATATTCGGAGTGACAATCGCCGACACCACGGCAATAACGGCAATGACGATCAATAGCTCCAAAATCGAAAATCCCCCTGTTTTTTTCATGGCCTGTTTCTCCATAGAAAATAAAAACCGGACTGCCCTACCCTCTGGCAGCCCGGCTATCCCGCTTGAGAAGATGTTTGCGGGACCCGTAGCTTTCCGTCTCCCGATTGCTCGGGATTTGGCTTTATCACGGGATAATAGAAAAAGCCCTCAAAAGGGGTCTTGCGGTTTCCCCGAAGGCTTTATTTTATTGCTATTGAAAAATTGCTTCCATAGCGCACCGCGCAAAAGTAAATTTCACCCGTACAGAATATTCAGGCTTCCGGAAAAATTATTATAAAAGCCCTAACGTGTCAATAAAAAGTCCGACAAAATGTTATATAACTAATAAGAATTAAAAGAAAATTTAAACCTTTTCTTAAAAACCTGATGCGAGCTAAAAACTTTGAAGCCCATTTTTCCAGTGCCATCACGTTTTTATCGACCGAAAGATTTTCAAAAACTTGAGCAAAATGTGTGAAGAATAAATGGGCCTTTTGTCGCTTCCTTGTGATAGTTGCCTCGCAAGAAATGTACCAGAATCTTTTATGTCGAAATTTACATAATTTTCAGCAACTTAAAAATACTATGAAAAGAAATACCACTTTTAAACGCTAAGAAGTGTGTAATTTAGGTAACAAAAATGTGCAATATTGTGTAAAAAAGTACAGTTCCGTTTGGCGGGCATGTTGAGGCATGCAGCTGGTGCTGCATGCCTCTTTTTATCGGTTGCTTTTCGGGTCAAGCGATGCCGCGATCCCTCTTTCGAAATGCCTGAGTCCTTAATCCTTAGTTAAAAATTTGCCGCCACCATAAATAGAAGAAATTGCGCGCCGGATATAACGGATCGACCGAGACAATTCCGGCCCCGATGGATTGACTTACAGCATTCGGATTGGTGCTCCCGACGGATATAAAGAGTTTCGTCCCCTTTTCGGTAATCACGGTTACCGGCTTGGAAGGAATACCGCCGCCTAAAATAACGCTTCGGGTGAGGTCTTTGTCGCCATCGCCGTCCGTATCGGTAAATTTGATAACAGGCGCACCCGTCAAATAATTCAGGGCGTAAAGATTGGCATTCCCGCCCGGCACGCAGGCATTGCTGTTTGGGCTAAACGTCGTAACATAAAACGTTTTATAAAATACGACACCCTGTGCAAGCACCTTTTCACCCGCATTTGCACCGTAATCATCAACCAGGCGAATAAACCAACCTTGATCGTAGATGTCGTTTAAATCCACATCGCCATTGGCATGATTCAGGTTCGGCACGGCTGCAGCGGGATCTGTAACATCGACAAGGTCGGCCTCGGTTAAGGGGACCGGGTTTAATGGGGTGATTTCGTGGGTATCTTTGATAACATAGATGCGATCCGCGGCCGTCGTTGGATCGCAGGCATTCTCACGGTCTCCGGTCCCCATAAAAACCAGATCATAGCCTTTTTCGAGGGTCACACTTGGTGGGTAGAACATTTTTCGCATATAGGTTGTAGAACCAACCACGTATGTCGGTGCAGCGAACAAAATCTGACCGACCCAGGTGTTGATGTTTTCGTTACAATCTGGAAAACTCAACGGGTTGCCAGCGTCGTCTGTTGCAACCTGTCCAAAACGCCACATCTGCCCGCCCAGATCGCCGACATAGACTTTATCCACAAACCCGTTGCCGTCTTCATCAACAACTTTTACAGTGCTGGCCACGCTATAGTTCATTCCGGTTGTGAATTTTTTAACCACTGCCCCGGTAAATACATTGACGGCAACCAGCGCTTTTCCGGCTGAATGATCATTACTGTATCCGCCCCCGATAATACATACCACCGTGCCGGTGGTATCGGTAGCGGTCGTCTTTACCCGGCCGAATTCAGGTTCAGACCAGCTCTGGCCCAGCTCTGGAATAACCACATCCGGATCGGTAGAGGTCATGGAAATAATTTTACCCCAGACAAACGGCCCCGTGGGAATCCCATTCCGCCAGTCCTGATACATGCCCGTTGTCAGGTTGCCCAACCATTTGCCAACGCTGAAATATAGTGTCCGTGTATCATAGGTGACAAAAACAGTGTCGAATTCATCGCGAACCACCATGGCGGCATCTAGCCATTGACCGACACCTTCCCAATACCCATTCCACAACATGAGGCTATCACCAGCCTGAAAGGAGCCACCCGCATAGCGGAATATGTTTGACAGTTGCACCGTACCGGTCTCGGCATCATTTGCATTGCCGATCCTCCACAGGTATTTCGGTGCATCTGGATTGGTAACATCCAGTGCAAAATAGCTTGAACCGCCCTCACGTTGCCCGCAAACCAAAATGACCCGATCGCCATCGCCGGTATCCACAATGCCATCCTGATCCACATCATGAAAATAGGCCCTGGGGCTCGAATCAACATAATAGCTATGCGTCGTTCCTTCTAAAATGTATTTTAGGCGATTTAACTGATCCGGTGGAATAAATGCCCAGGCCTCCGTTCCGTAATGGACCTCATCTCCTGACACGTTGATATCCGGATCGATAACATCTAAAACCGCATGCAGCATGCCGTCGTTGGCCCCAAAAAATACCATGGTTTTGGAGCTGTCATCGGCATTATGGTAGTCGAATACCAGGGGCTCGCTGTGCAGCACGTCACCGGTAATGAGCTGTCGGTTTTCAGAGCTGTCCCCGTCCGCATCCTGATCCAGCACATCGGCGCCACGGAGGTAGTTGATGACCTTTTCTCTGCCGGTGACGGGGCTACCGTTTACGGTAACATCGCTGGGATTTCCAAGCATCATCGCCGTCAAATAGGCGTTGTCGGTGGCAAACCGGTTCGCCGCTAATGTTAAATTATCAACAGCTCCCAGATACGTATAAATATTGCGGCTGCTGTTGTGGATCCCATTGCTTTTGGAAATATCCGCCCAATCGATGGTGGCCCAATAGGGTTTGGCATCTTCTCGCATGGCGCCGTTGGGCCAGGTCGCCGGATTCCCGTCGCTGCCAATAATTTCATTATCCGTGTTGAGGCCGAATTTGGTCAGATTGCCTTCCCAGAAATTTTCGTCCAGCGGTTTGAAAAAGGCCATATAAATTTTATTGCCGCTGGTCGTGCGCGTAACCGGCACAACCGGTGCGGTAAACGAACTGGTGCGCGAAATGATGCTGTTGACGGCATCCATAATAGCCTGGGACAGTCCATTGGCGGAGGTGGCCTCGAAGTGATATTTGCCGTATTCCGGATCGGCACTGTTGGTTAAATTGGGGTTGCCGTTGCCGTTATTCGATGTGTTTATCAGCAGCAGCCGGCTTTCGGTGGTAGCCATAAATCCGACCGTGTAAGTCGTGACGTTCTGAAAGCCTTCGGTTTTGTCATTGTCGACGCGCATATCGTTCGTATAAAAAAAATGGGCCACATCATCCATATAGGTCGAGCCATTGATGTGGGTGGTAATTGTGTAGTCGGTCCCGTCGACTGTCAGGGTTCCCTGACCCGGGTTGTCGTTTTCTCCGTATCCGTCGGTGCCATCTTGATCATAATCTTGCAAATCGCTCGGCCGAGTCTGGCTTAATCCACTGGATGTGTCTTCGGAAGACATGCCGGGCGTAACCACAATCACAAAATTTTTCTGGCAGTGATTGGTGGCGTCGGGTTCTCCGGATGAACTTGAGTTCAGATAACCGCCAATCCGGGCCATACCCTCGGCCAGCGGTGAGTAGATCACGGTACCCATGTTGTTGATATTGTTGATATAATTTGGATCCAGAACGTTCTCAGCCGGCGTGGCGCCAAGGGTGGTCACGACATCACCCAACGGCTGGACGCTGGAAGAACCCTCGGGTGTACTGGTAAAATTATAAATGGCAAATTCGGCCTTGTTGGAGGTCAGCTTGCCCACCGTCAGCAGTGCCTGTTTGGCATAATAAAAACGACTTTTGTTGGGCAGGGCTGTTCCGTCATAAACCGGCTCAACGGCACTATCGCCGTTGAGATCAACCGGCGAAGTGTAAAAAAACAACCAGTTCAGATAATTTTTTGAGTAGCGGAACTCCCCGGCGTTGTCTTTGATTCCATCGCCATCAATTTCGGATGAGGCCACCACAGGCAAGGTGATCGTCTGAGAGTTGATGGTCCAGATACCCGTACCTTTCCCGCCGGTCTCCTCCAATTCGCTCGCCGTATCGAGTGCCAGTTCATTGTTCACCGGCACCAGATAATAGGACCCTCCGTGACTGTAAATACCATAACCATTGTCATTGAAAAATCCGTTGCCGGAGCCTCCATTGACGACCACATCGGTTTCAGGATCGACAGCGGGAGTATAGTCGATGTTGCTGTTGTAGTCGCCGTGAGTGACCGGATGCTTCATTTCGGCGCCATTGTCTATCAGAATGACGATATTGGGTGGCATGTCATCGGCCGTGACGGCAAACATGCAGGTATCGGCGGTGTGGCCGAACTGAAAGGAAAAAAACAGGCCCAAAAAAGCGATAATCGATGTGAAAGCAATACGATGTATTTTTTTCATCTTGTCCCACTTTTTGTGTGTGAGTTATTTTTTGAAGCCCACCCG
>Ga0209742_10000006_pt1 | contig 102710 bp, 109 predicted proteins | sample DeeMarSeWOR38_10_FD_187462 | JGI IMG/M metagenome (GOLD analysis project Ga0209742, IMG submission 187462) | Marine sediment microbial communities from White Oak River estuary, North Carolina - WOR-3-8_10 (SPAdes) (version 2) | ecosystem: Environmental > Aquatic > Marine > Intertidal zone >...
ATTTGCCCGAGCCGCTGACACCGGTTACCACCGTGATGCGATTCAGCGGAATTTCGATATCAATATTTTTTAGATTATGCTGCCGGGCCCCTTTGACCCAAATCGTCTGTGTTTTCATCGCTTCCAATTCCGGTCTCCCATGCGTAAACCATAATCGATTTTAACTTTCATTTTTAGGGCCTCCATAAACAGTGATGTTTCAATGATAAAAAGACAAAATCATTTTTTTCAAATTTGAAACGATCAAATTAGGGTAAGATAATTATTGAATAGCTTGGATACAAGCAGCGATCTGAAAAAGCCTATGCCGGTGTGATGTCTATAGGTCGCATATAAAATCCAAAGCTTTATCAATCCTACTGGATTTAGGTGGGAGAGGCATCTTGCCGCGATCAATTGAGCAATGATTATGGACGGAATCGCGGCTGGAAGCCGCTTCCACAATCTTTTCCCAGAGTCTGCCGGATTCCTTTACTCATATCCCCTTTAAATACTCGCGAATCATCAGCGCGGCGCTGCCGCCTTCGCCGGCGGCGCTGACCACCTGCTTGGTGCTTTTGTCGCGCACGTCACCGGCAGCAAAGATTCCGGGTATGCTGGTTTCCAGCAATAGGGGGTCGCGTTTTTCATAGGCGGCCGGCCGCTTTTCCTCGTGCAGCAGGGCATGGCCGGTGACGACAAACCCCCATTGGTCGAGCAGAATGCCGCTGTCTGCCAGAAATCCGGTGTTGGGCACCAGGCCGATGAAAATAAAGACCCCGTCGATCGGCATTTCCGCTTCTTCACCGGACTGGTTGTTGTGGACACGCAGCCGGTTGAGCTTCGAATCTTTGCCCTTAAATTCTTTGACCTCGGTGTGCCAGTGCACCTCAATTTTCGGGTGGCTCAAAGCTTTTTCCTGAATGATTTGCGTCGCCTTGAATTCACCGCCGCGCACCAGGATGGTGACCTGCTCGGCGAACTTGGTCAGCAGCAGGCTTTCTTCGGTGGCGCTGTTGCCGCCGCCGACCACCGCCACGTGCTTGCCCTTGTAAAAGGGGCCGTCGCAGGTCGCGCAAAAGTGAACCCCGGCACCGATGTACTCGTTTTCCCCCGCTACATTCAGCCGCTTGTAGCGGCTGCCGGTGGCAATCAGCAGGGCGTCGGCACTGTATTCACTGCCGTCTTCCGTTTTGACGCAGTGGTAATTGTCGCGGCTCTGAACGGCGGCAATCTGCTGGGCCTCCAGCAGCTCCACCCCGAAGCGCTCGGCCTGCCGGCGCAGGCGCTGCGAAAATTCGATACCTTCCACGCCATCAGGAAATCCGGGCATGTTATCCAGTTTTTCGGTCCCGGCGGCCTGGCCGCCGAAGGCGGCGCGCTCGATCACCAGGGTGTCGATGGCTTCGCGGGCCGTGTAAAGAGCCGCCGTCAAGCCGGCGGGCCCGCCGCCTAAAACGATCAGGTCGTAATGGCTGCGGGCGGCTTTGGTCTTCAGACCCAGTTTGGCCGCCAAATCCGCATTGCTGGGCTCCACCAGGAAGGAGCCGTCGGCAAAGGTGATCGTCGGGATAATGCGTTTGCCGTCGTTTTTTTCGATCACAAACTGCCCGGCCTTTTTGTCCTGTTCGATATCCACCCAGTTGTAGGGGATCTGGTGCTCGCCCAGAAACTGCTTGCTGCGGCGGCAATCCGGGCACCAGTGGGCGCCGTAAACGGTGATTTCCGGATCTGGCATCTGTATGTCTCCTTTTTTTGGTTTGCCGATTTAGCCTGTTTAGCCGGTTGGCCCGCTAAGACAAAAAGAAATCCCTATTTTATTTTTTTAATCCGGCCAACGGGCAAACGGGTAACGGGCTCAACCTCTTATAGAACACTCCTATTTCTCAAGCTCTGTGATGCGGTCCGCCTGTTTTGCCACCCGGATGATCCATTCGCGGTCCGCCTTGAGGTGAATTTCCGCCAGCTGATTGAATTCTTTGGCCTGGGATGCATAACCCTTCATCAGCCAGGCCTCCGCCAGGTAATAATAATTCTGGCCGTTGGCGGGGTGGAGGCTGACGGCCTGCTCGAGCACCCGGATGGCGTTGTCCGGCTTGCCGTCCTCCACCAGGCGGCGCCCCTGGTCGGTTAATTGCAGCGAGGCCACCACCCGCGGATTTTCTTTGGCGGCCTCTTCGGCTGTAACGGATTCTGCCGCATCGGAGGGGGTTTCTTGCAACATGGGTTTCGGGCACGCGGCCAGCCCGGCGGCCAGTAAAACGACTAAAATGATTTGTATGAATTTAATTCCCATCGATCAGGCCTTTGACTCCTTTGATGATTTTTCCGGCGAATCCGCCTTTGTCGTGCAAGGGGCAATCCTCGGTCGGTGCGCGGCCTGCCAGAAAATAAACTTCAGTGGGTCCAGGGCAGCCGGCGACGGCCCGCTGGCCGGTGACCGAACACACCACAATTTTTTCAACGCCATCGGGCATGTTAAAATCAGCTTCTGATCGGTACTGGGGGATGGCGCTCATGAGGTCGGCCCAGATGGGCAGTGCGGCCGCCGCGCCGGTGGCTTTGATCGGATCCCCGTTATCAAAACCCACCCAGACCAGGGCCAGGATATCCGGCGTATAACCCACAAACCAGGCATCCCTGAAATCGTTGGTCGTTCCGGTCTTGCCGGCAACCGGCCAGGTTACACCCCGCCATTCCAGCGAACGCGCGGTGCCTTCTTTGACCACATCCTGCAGCATGCGGGTCATGACGAATGCTTCGGCGGGCGTAATCAGGCGTTCGATATTAAGGTGCTGCTGCTCGAGGATCTTGTCATTTTCATCCACGACCCCCTTTAAGGACAGCGGAAACGGCTGCACGCCTTCTGCCGCGAACACACAATAGGCCCGGGCGAGCTCGATGGGTACGACCTCAAAGGCACCCAGGGCAACGGACGGGTATGGCTTGATCGGTGTCGAAAAATGGAAGCGCCTGGCCGTGTCCACGATATGCTCCAGGCCGGTTTGCATGGCCAGGTCAACCGTGGCCAGGTTATACGACTTCTTAAGCGCATCTTTGAGGCTGACGGTATATTCGGTTACGGGTTCAAAGTTCTGGGGCTCCCATGGTTCCCCGTTGACCGTATATGTTTTGGGGTCATTTGACAGCAGCGAGGTCGGTGTAAATCGAGATAAACTGCTCAGATAGACGATGGGCTTAAATGCGCTACCGGGCTGACGCCGGGCCTGGCTGATTCGATTGAACTGGCTGACGCTGTAATTGCGTCCGCCCACCAGGGCCAGGATGTGCCCGGTTTTTGGCTGCATGACGACGATGGCCCCCTGCAGTTTGTCTTCCGGCGCTTCGCGTTGCAGTTCAGCATTCAAACTTTCCAGACGGGTCAAACCTTCAGCGAGGGCCTTTTCGGCGGCACGCTGGACCTGGGTGTCCAGCGTGGTGTAGATGGAAAGGCCCAGGCTGGAGAGATCTTCCGGGCGATACAACGTATTGAGTTGTTCGGTCAGGTAATCGATAAAATAGGGGGCTTTGCTTTCGGCGACAATGAATCCGACGGCTTTGATCGGTTCCTGTAAGGCGGTTTGGAGCTCCGTTTCTGTAATCCATTCCCAGCGGTGCATGGCTTGCAAAACCGCATCCCGGCGGCTGTTGCAGCGCGCGATATCGCGGTAGGGTGAATAATGATTGGGGGCTTTGATCAAGCCGGCGATAATGGCCGCTTCCGAAAGCGTCAGGTGTTTAACCGGTTTCCCGAAATAGAAATATGACGCTTCCCCGATGCCATTGATGGCCACCGAACCCTTCTGGCCCAGATAGATTTCATTCAGATAAATCTCTAAAATTTCACGCTTGCCGTATTTTAATTCGATGATCACCGAAAGAATCACTTCTTTTATCTTGCGTGTGATGGTCCGGGCCGGTGTTAGAAAATAATTTTTAGCCAGCTGCTGGGTCAGCGTCGAGCCGCCTTGCCGGATGGCTCCGGTGCGCAGGTTGGTCACCACGGCCCTGAGAATGCCCCGCCAATCGACGCCGAAATGTTCAAAAAAACGGTGATCCTCGGCGGCCATCACCGCCCGAATCAGGTGTTCGGGAACCTGTTCGATTGAAACCAGCTGTCGGCGTTCACGCTCCTGGCCGAAAAACTGCATGATCTCTTCGGGCTCCAACTCCAAAATTGGAATCGTCTCGGCGCTGTCCATTCGGCGGATGGTTCCGATTGCGGCTTCACTTAACGTAATTCGAACCGGAAACCCTTCGCGCCGGGTCCAGGGGGTTTTCAGATCGTTTAAAAAAATATCCAGCGCGTCCGGCCCAATCCGGATTTCACCTTTCTGGGAAGGCGCATGCCTGACCTGGCGATAACCCAAGCTGGCCAGCTTCTCGTTGAACAGGGAGGAGTCAAGGTGCTGGCCTGGATAAAGAAGCGTCGTATCCGAATAAACCGTTGAGGGTATGCTCCAGCGTCGGGCGGAGAAGCGCTTTTCAACCTGGGCGTAAAGATACCCGCTGTAGATCGCCAGCGCCGCGATCGCCAAAACTAAGATGAGGAGAGTGTATTTAATGAATCTTTTTAACATCATACCTGTAGGTCAATTAAAATTCGAAATACGCAATAGTTAAAAATAAATCCGAAACTCGAAATCCGAAATTCGAAACAATTTCGAAATTCGAAATTCAAATGTTCAAAACTTTTGAATTTTTGTCATTCGATATTCGGATTTGTTTCGGGTTTCGATATTCGTATTTCGAATTTACTATTATAATGCAATTTATGCCACTTGTGGATCTCATTGGCAAATTCATATCAAATTCTGAGGGGTTATGGCTTTTTCCAGCCGCGCAACCCCCATACGAGTGAGATGAGAGCCAGGCCACTGATAGCGGTGGACACCAGGGCTGTCGCGTATATGCCGCCCGCCAGCCATATGGGGCCGCCGATGAGCGCGCCCACGACACGCCCGACCCCGGCCAATGCCAGATAACTAGCCATCATCGTTGCCCGGGACGTGGGGATCAGTTCGGTGAACAGCGAGAGGCTGGTTACTATTGTAAATTCAAATGTCAAAAAAATAATAAATAGTCCTGCCAAAGCCATCCCCAGGGTCTGACCCAGCAACGGCAGGATGCCATAGCAAATCAGACAGGCAGCCAGGCCCGCGATCACCGACCGCTTTAAACCCAGACGGTCGGCCAGTGCGGCCGTCATCGATTCGCCGGCCAATTCGGCGATACCGATAACACCGGTTCCCAGACCCAGCGCGAGGATACTCAAACCAAACTGTTTCTCCAGCCAGGCACCATAGACGACAAATAAGTTATCGTTTGCCACACTGATCCAGAATGCATAAGACAATGCTCCCAGAGCTGCGCGCTCCCGCAGCAATTGCTGCCAGGCCCCCCTGAACACGGGTAAAGACTGGCTATGGGCTTTCTTTTGCCCGGTTTTTTCGATCAGGATTCTTAGTGCCAGAATGCCTAAAATGCCCAAACCGCCCATGACAAAGAACGGCGCCCGCCATCCCAGTCTGTCGATGAGAACGGCGATAACGGGGATCCCCAGCAACGTGCTTCCGGCCCAGGCAAATTCAAGGAAACCAATCGCCAGGCCTCTGCGATGAAATGGAACCCGTTCGCTGACATAGGCCTGCAAGGCAGGATCAAAAATGCTTTTCCCCAAACCGGCCAAAAACAACGCCACCAGAATCACCCCGTAAAATGGGAACAGTCCCCCGGCGAACATTCCGGCCACCAGCAGGGTCATCCCTGAAAGCATCATCAAGCGATACCCCAGACGATCCGCAACCGGTCCGAAGAAAAGGCCCAGAACAGCAGTAGCCTGATTCACGGCTATTAACGAGGTAATTGCGGTAAGCGGCACCCCCAATCCCCGGCTTAATGCCGGAGCAAAGGGATAGGCAAAGCGGCGCGCCGTATTGAGCACCAGGCGGCACAGCGTAGTCACCACGATGCCCAGTGTCAACCGGGAAACGGAAGTTGCAGCTTTATCGGCAGCGGATTCCTTTGGCATGGCTGGCATAATGCGGAAATTATGACGTTGTAAAATGCATTTTTGAGGTACTTTCTAGTCTGCGATCATTGTTATCGTTTCAAACTCGGGGGGCTCATGCAGGTGTTTTTTGACATAGCAAAGATCCATCGATTTGACGATTGCCGGGATGTATTTTTCCGGAAACTCTGGCGGCAGGCTGAGCTTCATTACAATTTTTTTCACCATGTGGGTTTTTGGATCGGTTTCAAAATCCAGTGCCAGTTTTAATTTCGTTGTGTCGAATTTGCGTTTTTCGCAGAAATTCAGTGCATACAGACCCGCACAGGTGCCCAGTGAGGCCAGAAACAAAAAAGATGGCGTGGGCGCGGAGCCTTCACCGCCATCTTTTTCACTCTGATCGGTCCTGATCGTAAAGCCCTTAAAAACCGCGTCGACTTTTTTACCGTCCGAAAAACTGATTTCCATCGTCATAACCTGCTCTCCTTGTCTATAAGAAGTGGTTTCAAAACCTCATATCAGGTTTAAGGGCAAGGCGTCCCGCACATTGGAAGCGGAGCGTACACGTCAGTACGTGAGCATTTCAATGCGTGGGACAACGCAGCCATTGGGCCTCTTGAGCGCCTTAAATAAGCTTTCAATTAGATGCGAAATCCCGCTCCATTGAGCGGGGAGATGGGGTTTTGAAACCGCTTCTAACTATTTTTTTTAAGATGTCAGCAAATACCATAAAAAAATTCTGCTTTCAATCAGCGATTAGCAGGCACGCTGCTATCGGCGGCATTTTTATAATATTCTGTAATTGTTTAAATTATGTTCTTTTCCAGCACAGATAATGATGGACTTTCGGTATAAAAAAATACGACAGCGGATATATTATTTAAGAAAAACTGAATTTGAACCGATAATCCATTATATTCCGGCAATATAAATGAAAAGCTAAATTGGGCGTTTCAATTCATTTTGCTTAAGCATTGCCGGATAAATTCCAAGCGGGAAAGGAGTTGCTCGAGATGGAAGCAAACCAAACAACCTGCCCTCAATGCGGCCTTGCCAATAATGCGCTCGCTGAGGCCTGCATACAGTGCGGGATCATTTTTATTAAGCAATCTGCTCAGGAGTCCCCTGCCACACCGGATCATGAAAAAAGAAAAGCAATGGAAGCGGCCGAGAGCATGACGGGCGAAAATCCTAAACCTCCAGTAATGGACGCTTTTACAAATGAAATTATCCAGCGGCCTGCCTCCCATGATGATACCGTTGAAATGCCGATTCCGGTAGCATCAGCCGCGGAAAAAAAATCCGAAGCTGCAGCGCCGCGGGAACCGGAACCGGAAAAGGGTAAAAATTCAGAAAACCTGGAGATTGAGATGGAAGCCATTGAGGCAGCGATGGAAAACGTTGGTGAAACGGTTGATGCCGAAGCGTTATTTTTATCAGAAGTCAATCCAAGCCTGACGGCCCAGTCGGCAGCGCCAGAAGCCGTTCAGAAGCAGGACGCTGCGCCATCTGAACCTGAAAAATCGGACGATCAGCGTGTTGAAACCCTTAAATCAGACGCTGATAAGCCAAACAGTCAGGGCGCCAGTGCTGAAGCGCAGCCGCAGAAACAATCCGCGGGCAACCCTTTGGCTGAATTGGAAAATGAAGAAAACCCGCTGGGAAAAGAGACGGGGGAGACTCAGAATGAAGTGGCCGAATCTGCCAAGACGGAAAAGGCTGTGGGCGAAGTTGCCGATGGCCCAAAATATAAGGATCATTTAATCTCCGGATTTGCAGTGCCGCCGAAAGAACAGGAGATAAAACCAGAGGAAAAGCCTGAAACAACGATGTCTGAAAAGGCAGCAGCACCGGCTGAAACAAAGACTTTTAAGAATGCGACCATCGAAATGCCCAAGGAATTATCTGAAGAGAGCGCCCAGGCAGATCAACAGGCGGAGAAAGCCAAGAAAGAGGCCCTTAAAAAGCAACGGGAAGCTCAGATGAAAGCCGAAGCCCTGGAAAAACAAAAAGCTGCCAATGCCGAGGTCCTGAAAAAGAAGAAGCTGGCGCAGGCTCGGGCCGAGGCTTTACGAAATCAAAGGGCGGCTGAGATCAAAGCTGAATCATTAAAGAAAAAGAAGGAAGCTCTGGCCAGAGCGCAGGCCTCAAAAAAGCAGGAGGCAACCCGGGCAAAGGCAGATGCATTGAAAAAACAAAAAGAAGCTCAGGCCAGGGCCGAGGCATCATCCCATGAAATACAGCTTGCCAGCAGCCAGACGCCGAAGGCCGCTGCAGCCAGTACGAGCCATCATGAGCGACTGCTGGGTCTGCTCAAAAGATACAAAGGCAAGGCCATCGGGATTAACTATGATAATTCTTCTGAAATAAGGGAAGCCGAACTGGTTGATGCCAATGAAGAATTTTTCAGTGTCAGGGTTAAAGACAAAAAATTACATTACAGCTATCCCCTGAAGACGATTTTAACGATTGTCGAAGGCCGCGAAGGCGTTGAAACCGGCGAAGGTGATCAAAAGGCCAAATTTGATGCGGTTATCAAGGTATTTCCGCTGGTATTATCTTAAACCGCCAGCAATCGACGGTTTAAAATAATACGTACATAAAATTCAAAAAATTTGCGAAAGCGTCTAAAGCTGAGAAATAATTGATGAGCTTTTCAGCTTTAGACGCTTTTTTTCGTGCCCCTTTTTCAAATCGGTTTGCGTCGTGCCCTTAAACGTGATTTACTATATTTGAAATAGCTTCGAATCAGAAAAGCGAGGTTGCCTTGATATAACCTTTTAAATCCTATGGGTAAAGCAATATGAAATATTCGAAAATTGATCCCCGTTTATTCGTCAAAAATCGGCAGCGTTTCAGCAAGCAACTAAAACCAAATTCGATTGCGGTTTTCAATTCCAATGATTTCATGCCAACCAGCGCCGATGGTACCCATCCGTTTGTCCAGCAAACAGACCTGTTTTATCTGACGGGCATCGATCAGGAAGAAACGGTCCTGGTCGTTTGTCCAGGTGCCTCCGAGAAGAAACAAAAAGAAATCCTGTTCATCAAAGAAACCAACGAGCAGATTGCCATCTGGGAGGGGCAGAAACATTCGAAAGCAGCCGCGCAGGATATTTCGGGAATCAAGACGGTTTACTGGACCTCAGAGTTGGAAGGGATCTTGCGGCCGCTGATCTTTCAGTCTGAGAATATTTATTTAAACACCAATGAGCATCTGCGGGCTGCCGCGACCGTTGAGAGTCGGGATATGCGCTTTCTGAAATGGTGCCGGCAGGTTTTTCCGCTGCATCATTATGAGCGCCTGGCGCCTATTATGCATGATTTGCGAGCGGTCAAATCCCCGCCGGAGATCCAGCTGATCAAAGAGGCCTGCGCGATAACCGGGAAAGCATTTCGGCGCCTGCTCGGCTTTATTCGGCCCGGTGTATGGGAGTATGAGGTGGAGGCCGAGATTGTGCACGAGTTCATGCGCAATCGCTCCAGAGGCCCGGCCTTTGAAACGATCGTGGCCTCAGGAACCGACTCCTGTACCCTGCATTACGTCAAAAATGATAAACAATGCAAAAGCGGCGATCTGATGCTTATCGATTTCGGTGCCGAGTATGCCAACTATGCTGCGGATGTAACCCGAACGGTTCCGGTAAGCGGGGAGTTTTCAAAAAGACAAAAAGAAGTTTACAATGCCGTTCTGAAGATTCAAAAGGCCGCCATTCAGATGCTCAAACCGGGCAATTCCCTGGAAGCCCTTCAAGAAAAGGTGGCCAAATTAGTGGAGGCCGAGCTGATTCGTCTGGGGGTGCTCAAAAGGTCGGATATCAAAAATCAGCCGAAGGATTCACCGCTTTACAAGAAATTTTTTCCTCACGGGACCTCCCATCACCTGGGGCTGGATGTGCATGACTACGGTGATAAATATCGTAAATTAGAACCCGGCATGGTCTTTACCTGTGAGCCCGGGATCTATATCCGGGATGAATCCATCGGGGTGCGAATTGAAAATGATATCCTCATCACCCGCAAAGGCCCTGTTGACCTAACAGAAGGCATCCCGCGGGAAGTCGAAGAGATTGAAGACTTGATGAATAAGTGACTATATTTTACCAGCTGGAAAAGAAAAGCCGCCTCAACTCCTTATTTAACTAATCTTTGTGTTCTTCGTGGCCTTCGTGGTTTCTTTCAACTGCTTGGATTCATTTCATCGAAGATCACGAAGTTCACAAAGAGTAATTTCATGTGAGTTAATTTTACTAGTTTTTATAAACTTTGTGCCCTTTGTGTCTTTGTGGTTTTATTTTTCTTTTCGCGACAGATGGTCGGCTCTGCGAAGGGGTTCGGGCAGGCGATAGCCGCGGCAGGATTGCAAGACCACCCGGATGCAGTCCTTCAAATCCATCAGGTGCCCGATCGACACAAACAGGGCCTTGACGCCTGTGCGGGTGCGCACCACCGCCCCGATGGTTTCTTCTCCGTCTTTCAGGAACGAGGTGCTTCCTCTGGTGCGTTGCGGCTCCCTATAATTTCCGACGAGTCGGGTTTTGGCGCAGCCGATCGTCGGAATATCCAGCAGCACGCCGATATGACTGGCAATACCGCAACGTCTGGGATGAGCGATTCCCTGACCTTCGATCATTAGAAGATCAGGCGGTTTTTCCAATTTTTTCAGAGCGTCAAGGATCACCGGCCCCTCGCGAAACGAAAACAATCCGGGGACATAGGGATATGTTACCGCTCTGGTTGCCACCGCTTTTTCAAGCGTCTTCAGATCTTTCAGGCTTATGACAACAACCGCCGCATGTGCGATGCCGTTGCGGTAGCCGGTGTCTACTCCAGCCACCGTCATCATCCCTTCGGGCCTCAAACGTGATTTTCGAATGACCCGGCGGGCGAGCTTTGTTTGAAGGGCCATGGCCGCTTCAGGTCTCAAATCCCAGGGGTGCATCGGCTTTGCCTAATATTTGAGATTTTCGCCGGTTCAATGGAGACCGCAATGATTGACATCCAGCAAACCAGAAAACGACTTCAGGACCATCTACACGCGCTGACCGTGACCATCGGCGAGCGCAGCGTCAGTGAGCCCGAGAATCTTAAAAAAACCGCTGCCTACATCGCATCATTTTACCGGGAGCTCGGCCTGGTGCTAAAGCAACAGGCTTATTCCTATGCACAAATGTCGGTGGATAACATCATTGCAGAAATTTCATTCAGTGAAAATCCCCGACGCAATTTTTTGCTGGGGGCCCATTATGACTCGGTCGGCGGCACAGTGGGGGCCGATGACAATGCCAGCGCCGTTGCCGTGCAACTGGAGATAGCCCGGCATCTGGTCGAAAAGGCAAATACCCATCGACTTGATCTTGCGGTAAAATTTGTCTCGTTTGCGCTGGAAGAGCCGCCGGTATACGGAACCGCGCATATGGGCAGCCGCGTGTATGCCAAAATGGCGCGCAGCCAAAAAGACAAAATTGACGGCATGATCTGTCTGGAAATGGTCGGCTATGCCTGCCAAAAGCCGGGCTGCCAGGGCTATCCTTTTCCGTTGATGTTCATGGACTACCCTGAAACCGGCAATTTTATCGGCATCGTCAATAATTTTAAAAGCCGCGGATTTGGCAAAAGATTGCTTGAGCAGTTCCAAAAAAATAAAGAGCTTCCTGCAATAAAATTAACCGTTCCCTTCAACGGCTGGATTCTGCCGGCGGTCAGATTAAGCGACCACGCCTCATTCTGGGATCAGGGTTTTAAGGCCGTCATGGTGACCGATTCGGCTTTTTTCCGAAATCCGTATTATCACACCGCTGCCGATACCATGGACAAGCTGGATTTTGATTTTATGGCCGAGCTGGTCGAGAGCCTGCTGATTTTCTTCTTGTCCCATCATAAATAAGCTGTTTGGTATCATTAGATTTTTTTGGACAGGATTAACAGGATTTACAAGATTTTAATTTTTCATTTTCAGTTTCCGGAAGAAACTGAAAATATGCAATCGCCTGCGGCGAGGGTAAACACACTCAAATGTTTTAGGTAACTAAATGGCAGGTAAACAATATTCCAAATTAAGTTCTAATTGCCAAAAAAAATATTTTTCGCTGAAAGCGGATTGAGTTTTCTCGCTTCCATCCGGGGAGTGAGAAAGATAAAAAAATAATCCTGTTAATCCTGTCTAAAAAGCTAAAAAAACTCTGCTTACTCTGCGTCTTTGCGGTGATTTAGTAGGCATCCGGATCCACGTTTGCCATCAAAAAAGCCTGGTCGGCTTCGGTGGGGGCGAACACGCCCACATTGCCCAGGCGGACGTGTGTCAACCCCACCGCTTTTACCCGCTGATAGGCCTCCACCATCTCAGCAACGCTCGGCCGGGCAAAATCTTTCATGCGGTATTCCGGAAAGAAGGCTAAAATGGTAAAAGGAATGTCTGCATCCACGCCGGCCAGGATGCGAGCGATGTTTTCCAGCTCTTCGGCCTCGACCAGGGCGGGAATATAGAGCGAAAGCACTTCCAGCACAAAACCGCGTTGTATGATTTGCTGCGGCAGTTTTAAGATGCGCTCGTTGGTACAGCCGGTCAGCCATTGATGCTTTTTGCTATCAAAGGCCTTGATATCCAGCCAGAAGGCATCCACCCCGCTTTCTGCCAAACAATCCAGGTTCTGCGGCGTCAGGCCATATCCGTTGGTTTCGATTAAAACCCACAGTTTCGTCTGTTTCTTGAGGAGCCGGGCGCATTCTGCGTAAAAATCCGGGCAGCAGGTGACATCTCCGCCCGTAAACGCCACAATATTTCGCGCCGGCCCGAATCCCTGGGGGCTCAAAACAATTTGCTCGGGCTCAAGAACACCCGGGCAAAACGCAGCCGGTTTTTGACGGGTCACGCAATTGCCGCAGCAGCGGCAGGCATCATGGGCATGCCAGGCGGTGGCCCGGGGGCGGGGTTCGAATTGGGTGACAGTTTTTTCATACGCCAAAGCGTCATCCAGAATATCCACCGGTGAATACCAGGTGCCGTCTTTTACTTTGCTAAAATACCAGGAGTGACATTTGCGGCATGAAAAATTACACCCGGACTGGTAGATGGAAAGATAATTTTCCGGGCGGGAGAGGTGAACGGAAGTAACAAGACGGTAGATTTCGCCGTTTTCATATTTCAAAGTGGCCTGGCATGCCAGGCGGCGCTTGCCGTCGGTTTCCACCGCGCAGCTGCCCGCTGAAAAGCCCTGTTCTTTTAAGCGGCATTTTATAGATTTCATTTGATGAAATTCTCACGCAAAGTCGCCAAGATCGCAAAGGAAATTAATCATCACGGTTATCGCTAATGAAGGGAGACTTGTACAAAATCCTTTTTACTTCTGTTTTTATTTATTTAGCAAAATTTTTGGGAAATTTGAATAATTGCAAAGATTCATTTCATAATGATGTGTTCCACTCTTTCAAAATTGAGCAAGAATATTAAGAAAACGTTAAAAATGACAAACCTCATTTTTGGGTTGACACGAAGTTCGTGTTGCACTATTTTCGTGTTATGAAGAATGTAACCATTACCCTCGATGAAGAGGTGGCCCGCTGGGCTCGGATTCGGGCAGCGGAGCACAACACGAGCGTTTCCCGCCTCGTAGGCGAAATGCTTCGGGATAAGATGATTGAGGAAAAAAGTTATCAGATAGCGATGGAGCAATATCTATCGCAACCCCCCACAGTGCTCAAGGATCCAGCAGAAAAATATCCGACCCGCGAGGAACTCTATGGCCGCTAAGGTCTTTGTCGATACAAACGTGCTGGTTTACAGCAGGGATGCCTCCGAACCGCCGAAACAAGCCAAAGCCATGGCCTGGCTGCGCCATCTTTGGAATACGCATACCGGCCGCTTGAGCTATCAGGTTTTGCAGGAATTTTATATTACGGTTACTGAAAAGCTGGATCCGGGGCTGGATCGTGAAAGCGCCCGCAAGGATATCAACGCATTACTTCCCTGGCAGCCCATACCGGTTGACGACCGAGTTTTTGAGGGCGCCTGGCATATTCAAGATCGTTTCGGGCTTTCGTGGTGGGATGCGCTGATTGTCTCTGCTGCGCAGGTATCCGGCTGTCAATATTTACTCACGGAAGACCTTCAGGATGGCCAGGTGTTTGGAGATCTGCGGATAATCGATCCCTTCGAAACGATGCCTGAAACCCTTGAATTTTAGTTTCAGAATATACAATCGCAGAGAGTAATGCAGAGGCAGGATTTTTTTACTTGAGATATAAAAACGATATCGCAAAAGTTAATTATTTCATTCGGATATTGATATGATGGAGTAATCGCAACTTTTGGTTGCAAAAACTTATTACCAATTAATAGCAGAAGTTTAAAAGAGAGTCTCTATTTAGGCTTTGATTTTGATGGATCAAACCTCCAGTGATACTCAAGTTCGTATTTCAATGAGCGTGCCAAGCCATCCAAATCCGGAAAAAGCGTCGCTTCCGTGATATTCATGCGATAGAGCTCGCGCAGTGTTTGTTTACGTAAGGATGCACCCTGGAGCACAAATTTGGCGATTAGGTTCGGTCGCTTTGCAAGGATTTCGTCCACCGGACGCGTGATATCGTATGGAATTACAAATGTCCCCGATTGTGCGATTATCCGACGGTTTTTGAAATAAGGCTCTCCCACTGAAATACCCTTAGCTCTGTCCACACCGACCTTTTGTAGGAATTCATTCGGGGACGGTGGTCTGTCCCCTCCAGGTGACCGAGGACCATAGGCGAATGTACCAAGAAGGGGCGCATTGATAGCCCACACAGCTGCGTCGGTCGTGCTAGACACCAATGCAAAAAACGCGGCAACGTAAGGAGACCAAGTGAAGTCTATAAAGCGTGTCGGTGCGCCGTGATGTTGCATGAGGGCCAGCCAGCGTGGAGTGTCCGTAACTTCCGGAATATCATTGAGATAATGAGATGCCTTGCGTTGAAATATCCATATATTGCGGTGCTCTTGTTCAAGCCAATGATCTGGATGGACTCGCCGATTTTTCAGTTCGCGGGAAACAGTAGACCAGACGCGCCAGTCCGCATTCGCATGACCACGAAAGGCCCACTGAGTAAAAGGTCCTTCAGAGACAATCGACAGAAACTCCTCCCAAGAGCCCAAGTTCTTTACGACAAGATTATCGCCAGTCCTTTTTGTTACCTTCTTTTTGCGAGTTGCCAATATGCGTCTCCACAGTCAGGCGGTAAACATTAATATTAAGCAGATATCTTGCTTTTGATCTATATAAGTTAATTTAATCGATAGAAATATGCCATTCCTTTAAGGTAGAATAAATGATTAGCTTTTTACAAGCAAATAATGGAGTACCATCTCTTTCGAACAGCATTTTCGAATTACAGATATATTGAGCGATGACCAAATATCAATTTTTTTGGAATTATTTCAGATACAAAACCGATATCGCCGGAATTTTCAGATTTGATATGTGCGACTGGACTTCGCAAAGAGCATAACTGGAAGCTTAGTGTGGCCTCTTAGAACGAATGGCCCCCGGTGGGCCGGAATAACACGGTGATGTGCAGGTTCCGTATGCCGAATCGATCCAGCGGAATCATCACCGCATGGTCTTTTGTCAGGCCCGGCGGAAAGGAAACGGTGACAGGCACCTCGCCGGAAATAACACCTTCACCCGCACATCGTGAACAGTCATAAAGCCCAACGCCGCCGTACCCGCGACATGTGGGGCACACGGCTCGGGCCGGCACCATGATCCTGGCATTCCCTCCGCGACGCGCCTGTTCAGGGGTGAGCGTTACCTCGAGGGTCAGATTTTGAAGGCGGCCGGATTTTGGCTGAGCGAGATCGGAAAAATTGCTCCAAAGCCAATCAAAGATCTCGTCAAATGACGGCGTAAACGAATGAAATGACCGCACCGGCGATATTTTTCCCGGATCGATCGGATCCTCCTCGGGAATCAGAGGTTCCGGTTCAGGGTAAGGGGCTCGTCTCAAGGGTGTTTTGAATGGCCCTTTTCTGATACGCTGCTCATAGTTACGTCGCCGGCGTCTGTTTCCAAGAACAGCGTAAGCCTCCTGGATTTCGCGGAACCTCTCGTTACCCCCTTCATAATGATCCGGATGAAATTCCTTGGCAAGTCGGCGATACGCACTTCTAATTTCATCCGCTGTTGCTTTCGGTGAAATACCCAGAATTGCGAAATAACTTTTAGCCATGGTAAAACTCCTCAACGGGTTTTGCTGATCGGCACAGACACCCTTTCAAACAGAAGGCGAATGCATGCAAAATCTGTTGAACCAAAGCCAGAACGTTTTGTTGGACAGAGCCGGTAATCTCGCATTATTCACGGCACAGACTATCCGGCTCCCCAATCCTTTTAGCCGGCCTTAACCGTAATCCTTTTAGGCGTTGCCTTTTCAACCTTTGGCAGCGATAAGCGAAGGACGCCATCGTTAAGCTTCGCGTCAATGTTTTCCTGGTTGATTAATTCCCCGAGCGTAAACTGGCGATAATACCTGCCGGTTTCGTACTCCACCAATATGTCTTCCTCGTCAGCATTTTCGACCGGAGCAATATTTGCTGACAGGGTCAGCGTATTGTCACGCAGATCAATGGTCAGGTCATCTGACTTGACACCCGGCATATCAGCCAGCAGCGTAATCTGTTTCTCGGTTTCAAATATATCGACCGCAGGTGTAAAAACCAATCCCGGCGTGGTTTGCTCGGCCGGACTGGCCAATTCTTGCTTTTCCCGAACCTTGAGTTCTTTGCTCTGTGTATCGGCCATGGGTAGATCCCTCCTTTGTGAGAATTCTTTTAAGACTTTATGGTAATTTGTTTGGGCTTGGCGGCCTCTGCTTTTGCAATCACAACGGTTAGGACGCCATTTTCCAGTTTGGCATCCACCTTATCGGTATTGATGTCACCCGGTAGCCCGATCATTCTGGAAAAACTTCCCGCCTCGCGCTCTCTTCTGTGATATCTGGCGTTTTCCCCCTCTGCAGCGATTTTTCTTTCGCCGGAGATGGCAATATTGTTGGCGGTTGCCTGGATGTCCAGCTCTTCTGCCTTGACGCCCGGTAATTCGGCGCGCACATAGTAGTTGTTTCTGTCCTCAGTTAAATTGATCAGCGGAAATACGCCGGCGCTTGCGCGTTGACCCGGGGTATCATCAAACATCTGTTCCAATTGTTGTCTCATCCGATGTAACTCATCCCACGGGCTCCTGAATCTCCAAGTCGGAATATTAAAAAATCTGCGGTAAATCATTTTAACACCTCCTCAGGCTTAATAGTTAGTGACCATTTGACAGATATGTTTTCCTTCTCGCCACATTACAAGTGCCAAAATTTAACTATATGATAAAAATAAATTGATTGTTGTCAAGATGCGAAATAAAAAAATTATTGCATTACTAATAAATTTTATTATATTAAGGTAATGGAAATGACGGGCCCTCGAAAAAGGAGCGCAGTTATGAAAAAAACTGAAGAAAATCAGGATGATATTGGAATATCCGGGTCTAGACCCTCAACGCTGGATCTCAGGGGGCGGCAATCTGTACGAGCAACGTTTCGGCTTTCTGAAGCCTGTATTGAGGCCATCAGTATTCTTTCAGCTCAGTTGGGTATCAAACAAAAATCAGTCTTCGACCATTTGATGGAAGATGCCCAGGTTTTAAAGAACATGGCCCGCGAGCTCGCAAAAGCCGAATTTAATCCTCGGGGGCGTATTCAAAAAACCTTTGTTATCAGCCGAAGGTCCCTATCCTCCCTGGATATGATTTCCAGTCAGCATGATACACCCAGGGATGCTCTGGTGGAATATTCGGTCCGAAGGCTTTTGCCGCTCATTGCGAATGAGCGCAAAAAACATGAGATTCGTAAAGAATTGCTGGCCGAAATGTCAGATCACTTCGCAGAGGGTAAGAAGTTATTATCGAAAGCGATAGAGATGGTGGGCACCGATGACCCGATAGCCGATAAACTGTCAACAACCATTTCGGCCTATAAAAATGCACTGGATGACATCACCAGCTTTATAGAGAGGGGCAAAATAATAGAGAAATTTCAGCCCGAATAGCACCCCATCATTCATCGAAAACTTCTCGAAAACTTTCTCATCAGGGTGTTTTCCCATCCACGGCCCCATTGGCCGGATCCGATCTAATTTCCTTATATTTTGCAGGCGGGCCCCCGCAGATGGGGCATGAAGATGCGGGAATTTCGATAAGCGTTGAACCGCAGTTTTGACAGACGAAATATTGGTAAGGGTTTCCTTCGATCCGTTTGATCAGCAAACCGAAAAATATGCCCGTGCCCGATTGCATTTATTTGATAAACTCAACAAAATATGTAATTCAAAATGCGGATTTTATCGGGTATGGAACGGTTAGCGTGGATTTCGATAATGAGCATACTCAATCAAAGTGGCGTCGATGTTCATTGTCTCCGGTGCCAGCGTGCGCAGGCGCGGAGCCCGGAGGACCGCCATGGCTTCCGCTGAAATTTTGCCGTGCACCTTGAGTTTGACCACGCTGTCGGCTGGGATTTTATTAATGCGGGATTGAATCCAGGACTGAATTTGAAGGCCCTGCATTCCGCCAGCGTGCAGGTTCAGCTGGACCATGGGACGCGCCGGCAGCCGGTGAAACGTCCAGTTTCTCAATGCGATTGCTGAAGTTTTGCGGGTGTCAAATTCCATGATCAGGTACCCTTTAGACTCCTCTTTTTCGGCAAAAGACGTGCGTTCGATTGAGCCGGGATAAAAAACCGGAGCGTTGAGCCTTTTGCCTTTCAGGTCTTTTTGCAATACCTGAAAACGGTGGATGTGTCCGGCCAGAACGGCAGCAAAACCGGGAGGGATGTCACTGGCGCGAATGACGTCGTGGCCATAGCGAAACATATAACCCGCGGGGCCGACCACTGCACCGTCCACCGACTGATGTAGGCATAACACATGGGTATCTGCTTTCACATGCTGCCAGCCGGTTTGGGTAACCCGGTTTAAAAAATCCTTGCGAATTCCGGTCCGAACAAAGGGAAAGCCCGCCAGCGCCAGCGATCCGGCGGCGGTATGCAATCGGTAGGTGCGGGGCCGGTCGAAAAGATGAACATGGGGATGCGCTGCCAGATGGCCGTGGGGTATGGCCGAGCGTTCATGATTACCGGGCACCAGGTAGACCGGCACCCCCCTGTCGGCGACCTGCTTGAGCGGCTCAAATGCCATTTCGACCAGACGGGCAGGCACTTTGCTGCGATACAAAACATCACCGCCATGGACGACAGCCTGGACATGACCGCTTAACGCCGGCTTCAGGGCCTGCTCAAAATTGGCGAAAAAATCCGGACCCCTTCTACGGCGCTTGATGCGCGGGCGAAAGGGCAGGTCGAATCCCAGATGGGTATCGGCGATGAGCAGGATGCGGATCAGACCCATGGTAACATTCTGGCGAGCTGTCTGCGGTGCAAAATGGCATTCGGAGCCAGGTGAATCTCAACTTTGCGGTCTTCGGCAACCAGTCGCCGCAATTCGGTGGTGACGACCCGCAAGCGCTCGTAAGTTGCCAGATCAAATATTTTCTGTCGATCGGCGATGCGCCTGGCACACCCCGACGTAGAAAGGGGCACTTCAGCTTCGCCGTCCAATTCTTGCCGATGCGCCACTTTGCCGCTTTCAAATCGCAGGATGTTTTTGCGGCGGCCGCCCGAATCTCTTGCCTCCCATGCCAGTGAGGATTCACTCAACAGGCAAAGCCAGCGGGCGCGGCGAATCAGAAGCGCACTGCGCATTGTGAATTTTTCGATGCCGCGGGCCACCATCTCCGGTGTCCAGCTCGGCTTAGCTTCAGGCTTGGCGGCCGGACTGACCGCTTCCTCATCCTCGCCGTATGCTTCCGTCTGTAACTCGGCGTTTGCCAACGCATCGAGTCTCTCCTGCCAGAGCACATGGCCGAGCTTTTTGATGATCTGTAATGGGGAGGAAGCCGTCAGGCGTGTTTGTTGATTGAGGCGAAATAGCGCCAGCCCTTCGGCCAGACAACCCGGTTCCGGCGCGTAGGCTTGCGGCACGCCTAAAATAGCGTATCCGACTTTGCAAAATTCATTTTCGTTTGCGAACCGGTTATTGTGATGCCAGACGGCAAAGGCCGTCATGGCCGCAGTGATGCTTCCTTCAGGCAGCGGGCCGATGCTTTGGATTTTATCGGGTTTAGCCGTGCAATGGCGGAAATCTCTGGAACAGAACACCAGTTCGCGCCGGCCTTTTTGCAAAGCGACATTATACGGCGGAGAATGCCGCTTGATTTCATCCGATTCCAGCAGAGCCGCTTCCAGAGCCGAGCCGGTCAGGGTGACATCCAGATCGGCGGCCTGGCTAAGCATTTCCAGCGTATGTTCCGCCCCGGGCCCCTTCTGCCGGAAATAGCTATTGACACGATGCTTGAGCGAGGTGGCTTTACCGATGTAGAGCAAATCTCCGTTGGAACGCAACATGCGGTAAATGCCGGGTTTTTCCGGCAGGTTGAGTCGAATTTTGCGCTTCATGGGATATACGCGCGCGGTTTGTTTTTTAACGCAGGTTTTGTCCAGCCAGTCTGTGAGCTGGCTTAATTCCTGGATGCCCTGATCCGCTTCGAGCTGCCGAATCAAATTCTGCCAGATCACGGCTGTGGCAACGACATGGTCTGCGCTGCGGCGAGATGGGGGCACGGTATGCCCATAATAACCGGCCACCGCCCGCAGGCCTTTGCGGGGCAGGCCGGGCAGCAATCGTTTGGCGATTTCATGGGTACAGATAAGGTGCAGTGGAAACTCCCCGCGGCGGTTGCTCTCGGCGTAAAGGTTTCGCAGGAAAGGCGCTTCAAAACGGGCGTAATGGACGATGACGGGGCAGCGATCCATGTGATCGGCAGCGGCGATGCCGCCTGCGGTTTTGGCAATTTTTTGCCAGATCTCGGCTGATGGCAGTGGCCGCGTCTTGTCAAAAGTCTCTTTAGAAATACCCGTTACGCGCTGCACGGCTCTGGGAATTTCGACCTCCGGCGGCAAGCGGACGGGATAGGACCTTAGCCGATGGGCTTGCGACCTGACGCTTTTAGCGGCGCAGGCTTGTAACCAACCGATTTCAAGGAGGTGTCCTTTTCGGGGGCTGGCCCCGGTTGCCTGACAGTCAAGGGCCAGAACCTGCAGGTCATTAAGATTCATCTGTATTCGGCAATGTTTTAATTAAAATTTAATAATATTGAAGCCAGCTGGAAGTTTAACGAAATCTGATCATAATGCAATAGTTGAATATGGGCATTTGTGATTTATCTTTTGTTTTAATAATGTCAATATGTTAAAAAAATATGTTATGGACTCCGCTTTTCACAATGCATTATCAAAACTAAAAGAAGGCATTCCTAACCTGTCGCAATTGCTTAAATTCGGCGATGGGTCCGAAATCGACTCCTGGATTCATATCGTCGAAGCCAAGCTGATTCCTCGATTTTCTTCAGATTTCCCCATGGTTGCGGCGATTTGCGGCGGCGGCTCATCGGGCAAATCGACCCTGTTTAATTCGCTTTCAGGTGAGCGGCTGGCACCTACCGGCGGCCGTGCCGGGATGAATCGCCGGGTATTGTTTTCGGTGCCTGCCAGCCTGGTGGAACAGGGCCGGTTGGTTTCCGATCTGGCCGAACCGTTTAAATCGGATCTGCAGCCATTAATAAACAGCGACGATCTAACCCATCCGGGCAACCCGCTTTATGTGCTCAACCGCTCGGGGGCCAAAGACCTGGTCTTACTGGACACGCCCGACTTCGACACCGGTGCCAGAGGCGAGTACATCAACCGTAATGTGACCCGCCTTGCCCTGGAAGCTTCGGATATATTCATTTATATTTTTACCAACTCCAATTACAACAACCGGGACAACACCGATTTTATGTCGCAGATGCTTACCGGAATTGGTACCCGTAAGTGTTTCCTGATCTACCGCGTTTACCCCAGCTTTACCGACCAGGAGGTGCGCGAGCATGCCATGACAGTGGCCGGCGGCATTTACGGCGATGATGCCGCAGAAAATCTTCTGGGGATTTACCGGGCCGATGAAGACAACCGGGTCGCCGCTGAAAAAATGTTTATGAAGTTGCGACCCCTACCGGCTGACGGTCTCGAATTCCCTTCCGCTCTGGCAGCGATTGACGCTCCTGAACTGCGGCTTGAACTGCACGCTTCGATATTGAAAGACGTGTTAAAAAGAGCTGAAAATTTCCTTGCCGATGCGCAGTGCTCCCTGGATGAGCTGCGACTTTATCTGGATGCGTTTCAAACCGTCCAGAGCCAGTACGTGCATGAGGCCCTCAAACATTTCCCGATGGACCGCATCCTGAAGCACTTTGCCAAGGTTTGGGCCAAAACCGATCCGGCCCACATCAAGTTTATGCGCAAAAGCGGAAATGTCATCGAATTTCCCCTGAAGATCCTGTTTGGGGCCGCCGGCTGGGCCAGAGATCGCCTCACTTCCGGCAAAACCATGCCGGCCGATTCCACAGATTTTAACAAAAAACTGGAAGAAGATCTGGTCACCGCGGTGACCAGCTTGCATGCCCAGGCCATCGGTCCGCAGGTGACCGTTTCCGGATCGTTAAACGATCCGGCTGTCAAACGGATGTCGCAGCTGGTGGATCGTATTCGCGTCCAGCGGGCGAATGCCGCCGGGCAAAACCCCCGGGCGGAAAGCACCGATCAAAATCAGATTCTGCGCTTTTTCGTCGATAGCCATCCATCGGTTTTTTCGGAACAGGAGCGGTTGCGGGATCAAGATTTTAGATCCATGCTGCAAACAATCCTTTCGCAAAAGGATGAACTGACCGACATACCCAAAGACATGCTGGCGGATCTAAAAGATCTGGCCAACCATTTTCGCAGCAAAATGGGTCTCTGGTCCAAAATCAGCCAAACCTTTTGGGCTTCTTTAAACGTCCTGCCGGCAACCGCAGCCGTTACCTATGTGCTGTCCACCGGTGACCCGGTCGGTGCTGCCGGGATCAAAGTGAAATTAACCGGGCTTTTCGGTGCCAAAGACCTCTATGCCCTGGTTGCCATCCCGGTAACCACCCAGCTTAAAAAGGCGGATCAGCAGCAGCTAAAAACCATGCTGGGTCCAATTGCCCAGGCCTGGTTTAATCACAAATTAAAAAAAGTGCAGCAGCTTTTTGAAGAAACGATTACCGCCGGTATGATCCGCACGATCAACGATACCGTTGAGCGGGCCGCCGGCGGAATTTCAGAAATACAGGGCAGCCTGAATGTCTGTGCGGAGGCAATTAAGTAAACAATGGATTTAAATCGACAGACGGCTCTCCTAAAAGCCATGGGCAGAATCGAGGGATTTAAAAATGAGTTACACCGGCTCAATGCCGAACTCAGTCATGCGCCCCAGTGGCTCCCGGGTCGCGGTCTTGCAAAACAATGCGAACAGGCCATTCGCTTGATCGAAGGGATCGCGGAACGCTTCGACCGTAAACTGGTGGTTACCCTTGTCGGGCCCAGCGGTTCGGGCAAATCAACCCTTTTGAATGCCCTGGCCGGCGTAGATGATCTTTCGCCGATCGGCCATCGGCGTCCAACCACCGATCATTTAATCGTTTTTGGCGAAAATCCGGGCGATGGCGGGCAGCTCAGGGAGGCCCTTGACAGCGATATCGTTGAAACCCGTTCAAACCCGGCGGCCAGCGGCCTCGAGCATGTGCTTTTGGTCGACACCCCGGATACGGACAGCACCGCCTTTAAGAAACACATTCCCATTGTTGAGCAAACCATTGCCAGATCCGATATGCTGATCTGCGTGTTCGACGCGCAAAATCCCAAACGGCGTGATCACGTGGATTTTTTGGCGCCGTTCACACGAAAATTCAGCGGAGAAGCGCTGGTGTGTGTCCTCAATAAATGTGACCGACTGGAAGCGACCGAACTCAAAGATCAGATTGTGCCCGATTTTCTCGAGCACATCCGGATGGGATGGCAAATGCCCGCCGATCGGGTTTTTTGTATATCCGCCCGGCAGAATCTGAAAGATCCTGACTGGGATGCCGACGCCGGTCCGCGGCACGATTTTGACGAATTTGAAGATTTGAAACAACTGGTGGTCAGCACAATCAACCGGGCCGCATATGTCATCGATCGCCGGACCGCAAACGCCAAAAGCCTGCGAAATTTTGTCTTTGAGGAAGCCGGTCGTGAAATCCTGAATCATAAAGCGGTCCTGGCTGATGCGGCTGCCCGCATTACGGCTACCGAAAAAACAGCGCTGGGCAAAGCCATTTCCGGTATGCAGGCAGCGGATGCGCGGCCGCTCTTCGGGTTGAATATTCAGGTTTACCAGAAGCTGGCCCAGCGGTGGCTGGGACCGATGGGGTGGATGATCGCCATCTGGGCGCGCCTGTTGATTTTTGGCAGCGGGATCATGGCTGTTTTTCGATTCGGCCGCCCGGTGCGCCAGGTGTTGAACACGCTGTCGGCTCTAAAGCAACGGGGCGAATCCCAACCGTCGATTGAGGATCCCCGGCAGGATCAGCAGATGTCAGCCGCTTTCAGAAATTACCGGCTAGCTGTCCTTGAAAACTGGCCGGATATTGCCGCATCCATGGTCAAGGGAGGTTTTGACAGCTCGATTCGCAAAGTGGAAGATGCGCTGTCAGGTACGGCAGGTTTTGAATACAGACTCGCTGCCATCTGGGCCGACGCCTTAGATGCCGAACTCGAACGACTGACCGCCAAGCTAAGCGGGCTCATCCTGCAAACGCTTTTTAATCTTCCCGCTATCGGTTTCCTGGGGTACTGCGGCTGGTTAACCCTGCATACTTTTTTTAGCGGCAGCTATCTTTCCGGTGAATTTTTTATGCACGCCTTTTGGGCCATCGGCCTCATCCTGTTTTTAAGTTTTTTTCTTCTCCAGCTGTGCATCCGGGCGGCTGCTTCAAGCAAGCGGATTACCGGCAAGGCCTTTGACAAGCTGAAGGACCAGCTCGATCAGCTGAACGCCTTAAATCAAAATCCGTTAAAATTCCAGCTCGAAACCGTGCTGGGACTGGCAGCTCTGGCGGAAGCCAACCGTCATTAGTGCTGGCTACAGGTCACTGGCCGCCTGCTTCTGGCTTTTGGTCTCTGGTTCTGCGAGGAGCCAGCAGCCAGTAGCCAGGAGCCAGATGATAAGAAAAAGGCATTTTTTAACGCCGTTACCTTTTTGAGTCATGGCACACTGCATCTTATGCCAACGGACTTCACCCGAAATCTCCAGCGCTCTGGGCATCTGCCTGGCATGTATTCGCCGGCGGCCGCTGGAGTCGCTGGAAATTGCCGATCGAGTGCACCGAAAAATTCGGACTGAATTTGGGCTGCCGCAATCCCCACCGGACCATCCCGAAGGTGTGACCTGCAACGTCTGTGTGAACTGCTGTCGCATAGGTGAAAATGAGACGGGTTATTGTGGATTGCGCATGAACCGGGACGGTCGGCGGGTCGGTGTATCTGCCAGCAACGGAAAGCTTAGCTGGTATCATGATCCACTGCCGACCAACTGTGTCGCCGCGCGGGTTTGCGCCGGGGGAACCGGAGCCGGTTATCCCAGATACGCGAATTGCAGCGGGGCTGAAATCGGTTTCAAGAATCTGGCGGTATTTTTTCAAGGCTGCTCGTTTAACTGTCTGTTTTGCCAGAACTGGCATTTTCGCAACGAAACATTCAGCGCGCCTTTTCATACAGTGGATGAACTGGTGGCTGATGTGGATGAACAGACATCCTGTATCTGTTATTTCGGCGGCGATCCATCCCCCCAGCTGCCGTTTACCCTAAAAGCTTCCAAAGCGGCTCGTAAAAAAGCAAATAATCGAATTCTGCGAATTTGCTGGGAAACCAACGGCTGCCTTAATTCGAATCTTCTCGATCAAATGATGGAAATCGCCCGGGATTCCGGCGGTTGTGTAAAGTTCGACTTAAAAGCCCGGGATCGCTCATTGCATAGGGCCTTGACCGGAGTTGACAATCAGCGAACCCTTGACAACTTTGCGCTTGCAGCCGAAAAGATCGGTCGCCGGCCGGTACCGCCATTGTTGATTGCCAGTACGCTGCTGGTAACCGGCTATGTAGATCAGGTAGAGATTTCCGCCCTTGCTGAATTCATCGCGGGGCTCAATCCAGACATTCCTTATAGTTTGCTGGCCTTTCATCCGCAATTTTTTATGTCTGACCTGCCGCTGACGCCAAAATCGTTGGCGAATGAATGCCTCCAGGCCGCCCGGGATGCAGGGCTGAGCAACGTGCGCCTTGGAAATATGCATCTGCTCGTTTAACGCCTGCAATTTATGATGCCGGGAATCTATGGCAAGGGCTAAATCCGCATGGCTTGGCTTACTTTTAGCTTTACGCGTTACGGGTTGCGCATTAGGGTTTATTGTTTTCTGGAGATCGACTTGCAACTCGCAACGCGAAACAGTTCAAGCACTTGCATTGCTGATCGGGCGAATGCGATAACAAATTGGAGAAACTCGGTGTGAACAACCCCCACATCCTGATTACCGGAGCGCCGGGATCGGGGAAGACGACTCTTTTCCGGCGGCTGATTGATGAAATGCGGCAGTTGAATCCGGTTGGCTTTTACACTGCCGAAATTCGAAAGGGCCGGATGCGCAAGGGTTTTAGCCTCTGCAGTTTGGATGGACGAACCGGAATGCTTGCCCATGTGGAATTTCGTACCGGCTTTCGGGTGGGGAAATACGGCGTTGATGTCCGCGGATTCGAAGCTTTTTTGGACGGACTGCCATTGCTGAAATCCAACACCGGTCCGGTCATGATCGATGAGATAGGCAAGATGGAGTGTTTGTCTGATCGGTTCATTGCAATCGTGAGGGAGATATTAAACTCTGAAAAACAGCTGATCGCAACCATTGCCATGAAAGGCGGCGGATTCATTGCAGACCTGAAAAAACGATCGGACACGCAGCTTTTGACGCTGACCCGTGAAAATCAGGATGATCTGCTCGATCACCTGGTTCAAAGGTCCAACGTTCAAAGGTTCAATAATAGAAGACAGCGGTCAGATGACAGATGAAAAACGCGCCGTCGTGCAGCCCTCGACTCAACTGAACGCGTCGCGGGCTGCGGTTGCCAGAACCCGTGAACCCCTGAACCCGGAAGCTCTGAGCCTTGAAGAAAGACTACTTATGATTGAATATCCGCTCGAACCATTTCAACGATTCGTCATCGGTGATCCGCAGCCTTTTGGCCACAGCGGGAGAAAATACGGCAAAAATCCCGGTGGCTCTGGCACAGCAAACCTCTTTTTCGTTAACAATTCGGCCTTCAATTAAAGCCTCGTGCTCACTTGTCTTTTCCAGAACGGTGCCGCGGACATTCAATTCTTTGCCGATGTAAACCGGTTTGATGAAATCAATGGACATGGATTTGGTCATGGGTACGCGTTTGAGCAAATAGAGGGCGGTCCAGCTCATGATTTCGTCCAAAATCGTGCTCAGGACGCCACCATGAACCAGGTTATTCCAGCCGCAAAGATGCTCAGGGACCTTTACCTTCGAATATACCGCCATCTCGTTTGTGTAAAATGTCATCTGCAGTCCGTGCGGGTTGAGCGGACTGCAACCGAAACAGCGGTGGTTACGATCATTCGGCAGCTGTTTGTAGGGGTCGCTTTTCAAGCTCATCAGTTTTGGCTATCGATAAATCTCATCGAATAATTTATCCGCTGCGGTTTCATCCAGTTTTTTGAGGATTTTATATTGATCCAGAGCGGAGGATTTGTCTCCCTGTTTTAAATAGGCCTGCCCGATGGCATAATGGGCGGGTGGGAAATCCGGATTCACCCGGATGGCTTTTTTATAGGCTTCCATTTCATCCTTTACATTGCCAAGCTCACCGTAAACAACGCCTAAGTTAAAAAGGGCTTCGGTAAATTCCGGCTGGATGTCGATTGCTTTTTTATAGGCGACGGCGGCCTGTTCATATTGGCCAAGGATGGTGGAAGTCACCCCGATGTTAAAGTAGCCTGTTTTTGATTGCGGATTGATTCGAACCACATTTTCAAATGCTTTCCTTGCCTCCTCCATCCGGCCCAGCTTATTGTAAACGACGCCCATATTAAAATGAGCGGCTTCAAATTCAGGATTTATCACAACCGCCTGTTTGTATGTTTCAATGGCCTCATCGTAGCGGTCGATTTTGTGGTAATAATTTCCCAGGTGGAAATGCGAAAGCTCGTTCTCCGGGTTTGTTCGAATCGCCTGTTTATATGCCTCGATGGCATCCGTGTGGGAATTTTTGCCGGCATAGCAATATCCGAGACCGTACCATGCTGTTGTACTGTTCGGGTCATTTTCGGTTGCCAGCTTAAAGTACTCCAGGGCTTTCCGATCCTGCCCGTCTATAGAAAAATTGAATCCTTTGCGGCACAGTTCTTCGGCCAATCGCGGCTTTTGATTGCTCTGATGGAAGGTCCATTCCGATAGGGATTGGCCGGGTTTATCGACTTTCAGGTCGAGGATGGAATTGCCCGATATGGCAAAATTCAGATTTTGACCCTGCAAAAATTGAAAGGTTGCCACGCCGACCACTTTTCCTTCCATATTGACAACCGGGCTGCCGCTTGAACCGGGGGATATCGGCGCGGACATCTGGTAAAAGGTCCCCAGGCCAGGGATTTCCCGCACGGAAGAAACAATCCCGTCACTGACGGACTGCTCGAGCCCCATCGGGCTGCCAACCACAACCACGTGCTGGGCCACGGGAGGCGGGTCAGCGCTCACATCCAACCAGTGGACTTTATCCGATGGAATATCGACACTGACTTTTATCAGGTCGGTTGCTTTATTTTCGGCAATTACAGCCTTAATGGGGTGGGTGCTGCCGTCGGCGGTTCTAACGTCAGCGCTGAATTTTCCCAGAAGCACATGATGGTTTGTTATTAGAATTCCGGCTTTATGAATAAAAAACCCGGTACCCACATTCGCTAAGTTGTGGTTCTCATCATAGGCAACCACAGTTACCACCGCCGGCCGGATGGATTTCACCAGCTCGGTCAGATCGGTTGCCGCCATGGCCGGCCCGCAAAGGGCGACCATCAGGAAACCCAAAAGAGTCGTGCGTAATTTTAATTTCATCTGCGATCCAATCCTGAACATTTAAAAAATTTCTAAGCTAAAAACCCGCGAACAAAAATAAGCATAATATCGGAAGAATAAAGCTTTACTGCACTATTTTTGGACCATTCGTCAATAGTCGATCATCGGGGCATTTGAATTTTTAGTTGTGGACCTGAACGTGATCACTGAGCCCTCAAATATACAATATATAGTATTTTTTCTTGACAGTTATCAATATATTGTGATAAATATATGTCAGCACTAAGATGATTGTTGCTGGCCATTGGTAATAATCATTTGAGGGCAGGCAGGGCAAGTCCCAGCAGTGGCTTTGCCCACAGCGGTCATAGTGGACAAAGGGGCATCGGTATACGGGTTTGTTTTGATTTCGGTTTAGATCATGTTTCACTATGGCCACAATTAAATCACCCCCGGGGAGTGTGAGGGCTGCCCGGGGGTTTTTTAATTTATCCACAGCGCACGGTTGTGGATGGAACGGTCCCTGGTACATCAATGCGCCGGTTGCCTTTTTTGTTCGATCGCGTCTCACCCGGCGATTCGCAAGCAAGCGCTAAACCTATTCCACTTTGATCTCAGCAGTATCTCTAAGCTCTCGCTGGGCCTGTTCGCAGTCACAGTGACCGCCGATGGCTTCAATATAATGCATGCATCGATTGCTGACTGTTGATTTTTCGGCGAATTTGCATCTTTGTTGATCATTCCAAATCGTGCCAGCACTGCAGCGCGACATCAGGCCTGCCACGCAATAGTTCACACGCCCCAGCCGAATTTCTTCGGTGTCATCACGGAGCAGACAGCTGTTTTTCTCATTTGGTAGGCATCTGGCCATATTATTGCTAATCCCGGCGGCGTGATTCTTGGTCCCACGGTCCCGGATGAAGCCGCCGCCGCTGATTCTCCCTCTAAAACGGTAAGCACTTCTATTCATTGTAAAATTTAAAGATAAAAACGCTTCAAACTAACCGGATCGGGCCTAATGTCATTTTCCGGCTCCTGACGGTTTGATCTAAATCAATGGACGGTCTAAATTCCAAAATCGTCGACAATCTGACAGCACAACAGGGGAAAAACGTTCTGATTATGGCGTAAGTTTGATTGAAAGCCGGTTTTATCGAATTCGTTGCATTAGAAAAAATTTATGGAGGGCATTTTCAGCTGTTGAATACACACCAACTCCTTTGAAGGTAATTGAGAAGAGCTAAAGGTAAGATTGAAGTTACAAAAGTCAAGAATCAACGACCACCCGCACAGCGAGTGGCTCGGATTTTACCGCCACAGGCGGTAAAAGACAGGGGCACGAAGCACCCGGTTTGGAAAACCCAATCAATGCGGCCAGCAACGGTGGCACCGATTCCGTTTTGGGATGGATTTTGTGGTTAATCGACGAAGGTCGTGCGGCGCTCTTTGCCCTTCTTTCTTTTTTTATTCAGGGATCCTCTGCGATCAGCACCGCTTCTGCGATCATATCGCAGGCGTCTTTCAGGCATGTGTGCGGTTTCAGAAAAGCGCCGTCTCTCAGCGCCCGAGCGGGTGCCGCCGTTATCGATGAATGCGATTAAATTATCCAGACCACTCATGGGATTTTCTCCCGGATAAGACCAGCTGAAACAATCCGGAGCTTGTGTTTTAGCGAATAAAAATTGGGGGGGGTGATGGCTGCTAAAAACATATATGCTTGAAAATCATTTTTCAAGTCTATTTTTTTTCTACCGGGTACCCTGCCTTTTTCCAGGCATACCAGCCGCCTTTAAGGGCGTATACATTCAAATAGCCCTCTTTAATGAAATGTAGTGCCGCCCGGGCACTGGTCCTCTCATTTTTTCAGCTGCAGTAAAATATCAGGGTCTTATCTTTAGCGTATTTCGTCGCCCACTGTTCCACCGAATCGAGTTCTTCTCTCACGGCATTTGTGATTTTCGTGGGACTCCGCCACCAGGTTTTCGCCGTGCGGACGTCAATGATAACCACATCTGGATCGTCAAGCATCTGCCGGACACGCTCAATGGAAATGCGGGGCACTTCAATTGAATCCGCTGAAGCTGCCGACCGATAAAAAAGGATGCCAGCCATCAGCGCGAGAATCAGACCGACTGCAGCAAAAGAATTTCGCATGGCCGTCTAAGTCCTTCTTTGTTTTTAATTATCATTTTCAATTGTTACGCTTTAGTCGAATAGTGAAATCATCAATTCGTCTTGAATAATTTGCCATTGTTCCCGCCGGTCTGAGCGGATAATATTATAGAGATTCATTTTGAACGGGTCAACCCGTCTATCACGGCGGCCTCATCATGCTGCAGCAGGAAAGGTCAATGGTTTGGTAACCGGGAGAGGGGCGGCAAAAGTCAATGAATTAAAGGCCAAAAAAATAGGGGCGGCTCGTTATGAGCCACCCCCTCCCTAAGGAATTATATCAAACAGCGTGCCCGCCTGCACACTGTTGTTCTATTTATCGGGACTTTAAGAGAAAACTTTACCTTTAAAGTAAAAAAGGTCATCAATTATCAATCTTCAAGGTCAGGCAAAATTTCAATTCTCCATGCCCTCGATCTTAAGATACTCTTTTCTCTCTCTACAGTACCACTGATGGGGTCCGATACATCGATATTCACTGTCAGATAAAGCAATAATCTGTTGAGCAAAAACGAGCGCCTGCTGCCTGTCGGAGAAAAGATTTCTCAACGTTCCGATGTGTTCGCCGTATTCAATCACGCATATCATGATTGATTCAACCTTTCTTTATGGCAGAGCGATATGATCCAAAGCGACAACTTGGTGTTCATTAATTTATTCAACTTTCATGCCAATTCTATATCGGCACTGGAACTGATGAAAACATGGGGAGTTTGCGTATTTCATCCGGAATTGCGGAAACAATTAAATGAAAGCGCTCAATGTTTGTCATAATTTTGACCGTTAAAACAATTGAATGTTCGCTTGACATTGAATCCGGACGACGGTATCAGAGGTTTGTACAGGAAAAAATTAAAAGATGGATCTTACCCTAAATTGGCTGGCAGAAGTTTGGAATGCATTCAGCCTGTGGACTTCTACCCAACCGACCTTTGTCCAGGTGGCGTTCGGTATCGGCTTGTTTTACGTTATATTTTATTTCTTGCGTTTGCTGTATCGGTTTGTCCATTTTACCCTCACGGGTCTTTTCGCGGGCCGGGGCCGACCCAAGATAAAAAAAGATTTGAAGCCTGCCAATCGCACTAAAAAACATGTGACCCTGGATGACGACTCCCCGCCGTTTGTTTTCAGATAAGCCCGGTTTAAACCTTAAAAATCATGTGATTTTTCGCCTCCGATTTCTGCCTGAGCTTCCGGCCTCCGGCAAATTTTGCCCTATGGACCTCCGCTGCAGATATGCTAATGGGCCATCCGCAGAATTTCCATTAATTCTTCATCGGTCAGGCGAATCGGGTTGCCCTGCATGCTGCTGGCTTTCTGCGACTTGGCCACCAGCGCCGCAAAATCGGCTTTGACCAGGCCCAGGGGTGCCAATGATTTGACCTGCAGCGCCTGACAGAGATCTTTTACCCACCTGATGCCGTCTTCAGCCCGGGCGCTGGCGCTGCCGGTTAGAATACGCGCGAGCTCATTATAGCGCTCCAGCACCGGCGAATGCGCGGCGCGGTGGCGCATGGCCTTGATATTGGTATCCATGACATGGGGCAATAATGCGGCGCATATGGCCCCGTGGGCACCTGAAATCATACCACCCAACGGGCCGGCAATGCCGTGAACCGCCCCCAGTTTTGAATTGGCCAGCGCCATTCCGCTAAAGAGGCTGGCCAGACACATATTCTCGCGGGCACCGAGGTCGTCTCCATTCTCATAGGCCTTTTGCAGTGAACGGGCTGCGCGGTGCAGCCCCTCGCGGCAGATTCCGTCGGTTAAGGCATTGGACTGACTGGAGACAAAAGATTCCATAAGCTGGGTGAAAGCATCCAGACCGGTGACAGCCGTGATGTCGGACGGTAGCGAAAGCGTTAAATCGGGGTCGATAACTGCCAGATCTGGCAACATGTATGGACTGCGCATGCTGACTTTAACCCGGTGCTGCGGTGAACCCAGCACAGCGTTACGGGTCACTTCTGAACCGGTTCCGGCCGTGGTCGGTATGGCAATATAGGGGGCGGAAGGATGAACCAGAGGACGGGCTTTGCCGATGACTTCCAGGTAATCCATCAACCGACCGCTGTTGGTGATTAGTGCGGCAACGACTTTTCCGGTATCGATTACACTGCCGCCACCAATGCCGATGACCAGATCGCAGGCCTCGCGGCGGGCTTTGCGCACCGCCTCGAGGGCCATGTCGACGGTGGGCTCTGCGATTACCGGGTGCCGGGCGGTTTCCATCCCCTCAGCGGCAAGGGCGTCGATTAACGCGGTTGCCCGTTCCGGGTTGCGGCCGGTTAACACGATGGGGCGGCGTCCCATTTTAGCCGCTAATGGGGAAATTTGGTTTACAGTACCCGGGCCAAAATGGATTTGAGTGGCGGTGGAAAATTGAAACCTCATTTTATGCGATCTCCGCAGGGCAATACCCGGCTCTTTACCATCTTCTTGACCAAAATTCAAACCTGAGCCAGCCGTTAAGATTGACGTTTTAGGGCCAAAAAAATTGACATTATTTGTCATTACTGCGCCGTCCCCTGGTGTATCTAAAATTATAAGATACTGATAACAAAGTATATTTTTAAATACTACACATTTGGCACAGATATTGTAGCGATTGCTTGTAAAATCAATGAAGCGATTAAAACTTCTCAGATGCACGTGCATCTTCTTTTCGGACTCTCACAACTATACATGATGGAGTATGTTCCGGCTGGAATAACGGCATTTAGGGAAGTTTTAATTTTTTTACTGAACGGCGCTGCTTGAGACCGGTGATGGGGGGACAAAATGATTTCGGCATTAAACAGCACGGTATCTGCGCTGAGAGCGTTTGTTACCAAGCTGGGAGTCACCGCTGACAACATTGCCAATGTGAACACGGATGGCTTTAAGAAAAACCGCGCAGCCTTTGAGGCCGACGAACATGGGGGCGTTCGGGTCCAAATTACAAAAGATGATAGTCCCGGGTTTCGATATGCAGCGGTCGATAATGGTGAGACGGTTGAAAAGGAGGCCTCCAATGTGGATCTGACCGAAGAGCTACCGAATCTTATGGTCACCAAACGGGCCTACCAGGCAAACTTAAAGACGCTTGAAACCCAGAATGAAATGCTGGGTAGCCTGCTGGATATCATCAGCTAGCCTGTTGGCTGGATTACGCGATTTTGGCCGGCTTTGACTTTATCTGTTCAGAATAAAAATATTTTTTGGCGCCTTTGCGGCTTTGCGTGAGGCGTTTTTTTTAATTAAGTTTTGGATGCTATCTTTCCTTCAGCCGCATCACACTCAACCAGTTTGTTCAGTTCCTGGATGTGATGGGTCTCCTCATTGATTATGTTCACCAGAAAATCAAGGGTTTCGCTATCCTCAATAAACTGCTGCAACATTTTGTAAAATAGAACCTTATCTTTTTCGAATTCGATGGCCAGCAAGAGCAAATCCCCCAGCCGGCTCATTTCACCGAAATCCGCCTCCCGCAGGGAAAAACTTTGCCGGCCCAGGACATCGCCTAAAAGTGATTTGCCCATGGCTGCGACCGCCGGATCTTTGACCTCGATATCAATCGTCTCCTTTAGCCGACGAAACCACCTGGCGTGCTCGACTTCTTCATCTGCCAGCCATCGGAGTATCGAGACCAGTGTCGGATCCGAAATTTTTTTCAGGGCGCTCCGGTAAACGCTCTCCGCATTGGTTTCGATTTGGATGGCCAGATCGACAATGTCGCTCATCGAAAACATGGTGCTCCCTAATTTCGCTTTCTTCCAGTGGTTCTCCTTTCACCGGAAATGGGTCGTCAAAACCTGCCCAAACCTTTTATTGGTTTATACAATCAGCAGCCCGGGCATGATGAAGCTGTCACATGATCCAGGGGGATGTTGTGGTTGAAATCCTATCTTAATCGGCAGCGCATGGCAACGCTGAATAAAAAATCCACTGTATTCTGCAACCCGAATGATTTTTTATACGGCATCAACCGTTGCCGGCTACCGACGCGAAACGCGCAATGCTAGCGGCACCACCGGCAAAAGACTTGCCAGACTTGCAGGCCCCTGATAGATATTAAAAGTGGTCTCAAAACCCCGGCGCCCCGCTCAAGGGAGCGGGATTTCGCATCTGATTTTAAAAGATCCGACGCGAAATCCCGCTGGCAAGCTGGGCTTTGATGTGCACCTTAAATTTATTAAAATCAAGACGTGCAATCCCGCATTGAAGCGCGGAGCCTGATCTGAGGTTGTGAAATCACTTCTGATGGTTTGGGAGTTATTACGGTTCATCCAAACCGTCTGCGCATTGAACAATCCGGTCGATGCCGTCGATGTCAATGAATCGCCATAAGGAGTGCCGTCCATGTCTTCCAAGAAACCGAAAAAAAAGTTTTTTATCTCAGCGCTTGATGATGCTCAATCAGCCTTGCTGCACGTTGATTCTCCCCATACCCGATCGTCCTCCTACCGGCTGGCATACCAGGATGAAGGATTTATACTGCGAGATGAGTTGCGACCGGTAAGATTGCAACTCGAATTGCTTAAACCTGAACTGATTCTACAGGAAAACCATATTGAATCGACCGTGGTTATTTTTGGAAGCGCTCGCATTCCCGAGCCGGAGGCAGCTGAAGCCCGGCTGGTTTCCGCCGAAGCCGAATACCGGACAAACAAAAGCGATGCGGACCTCAGACAAAAGGTCACTGTTGCCCGCAGGGCCCTGGCCAACAGCAAATACTATGAAGAAGCCCGCAAACTCGGCGGCCTCATTTCCAGCAACACCGGCAAAGATATGCTGGTGGTGATTACCGGCGGAGGCCCCGGTATTATGGAAGCTGCCAACCGGGGCGCCCATGATGCTGGAATACCGAGCATCGGAATGAACATTGTACTGCCCTTTGAACAGTCCCCTAATCCATATATTACCCCGGAGCTAACCTTTCAATTTCATTATTTTGCGATCCGCAAAATGCATCTGCTGATGCGGGCCAAAGCCCTGGTGGCGTTTCCGGGGGGGTTCGGTACCCTGGATGAGCTTTTTGAGACACTCACACTGATTCAAACCCAAAAGGTCAATCCAATACCGATTCTGCTTTTCGGCCGGGAATTCTGGGAGCGTGTGATTAACTTTGATGTCCTGGTAGATGAGGGAATGATTTCGCCCAGAGATCTGGATCTTTTTCAATTTGTCGACACCGCCGAAGACGCCTGGGATATCATTTCCAAGGAAGCCTGCTAACCGGTCGAACGGTTAGGCACTGCGCAGGCATTGAATCCAGCCTTCATTTTCCATCCGGGTCAGTTCGCCGCTGCCGGTATAAACCGTGGTCACCGCCGGGATGGTGGAGCCGAGGCGTTTCAAACTGAAAAGCATCAGGGACATGCTGCTGGGCCCCCAGATCCGGCCGTATCCTTGTTTTAACAGCGTACTGCCGCTGAAAAGGGCGTTGGCCGCCTTGACCCAGAAACATACCGAACCCTTGGTATGTCCGGCAGTTAACAGAACCTTTATTCCAATGTCGCCCAGTTTTAGAAGGTCATTATCCTTCAGAATCTGATCCGGCTCCGTGGCGACATCGGTTTCTTTAAGGTGCTGGTATTCATATTCATGCAGGCAGAAGGCGGCGCCGAATTTTTCTTTCATCAGGGGCAATGCCGCCGCATGCGATTGATGGGCATGGGAAACCAGTACATATTTTAAAGTGAGTCCCATTTCATCGAGGTGTCTGCCGATCGCATCGACCGCATCGGACACATCGATGACGGCGGCCTCTGCACCGCTGATCAGCAGATACTGGTTTTTGCCCTGATGCGAAACAAAGCGTTTCACTTCCAGATGGCCCCTGTTTTTTGCCATCAGAATCATCTCCTTTCTAACGGAAATCAGAGTTGTCGTGTGAATCGATCCAGGAAATGAGACGCCGGGTGGTTCAGACTTTGTTGAAGAAGTCCTGCAGCTCCTTGATAATCGCGACCCTGTCACTCAGAGAAACATCCGCTTCAAAGATGAATTCAAGCAAGAATATCATCTTGTAATCCACGGCGGTGGTTTCATACTTCTGAAAAGCGCTGACCGCAATATCTTTAAACTTTTCCGTTTTGTGCTTTTCAAACAAACCGCTGCGACTTAAGATGAGCTGGATCGCTTCTTTGGCGTCATTGAGGTTTTCCAATACAATTTCAATGCCCTCCAATTTTTTTACGGCTTTGACGATTTTTTCGCTCTCAACCTTTATTTTCATTTTGCCTGCCTATTCTGATGTTTAATCTTCACTTTCGAATTCAGGTGGTCCAATCATCCTAAAATTTTTAAAAATTTTCAAGCCACTTGACCCAAAGAATAATTTTTTTGTTGATTGAAATTATGGCCGGCAATCTGCCGAAAGCCGGACGGTTCTGTGATTTGACCGAACATTATCAATGATTACTGTATAATTTGGGACTGATCAAGCATTTAGAGCCCATCTCAAAAATATCTTTTGGCCCCATATCTTTGCTGTTTTGGCCAAACTTGAAGCCGCCCGTTCAATCAATGCTGACCTGAGCATTTTGGCCGATTTTCTCTAAGAGGCCCGCCAGATACCCAAGCTCAACTTCAAAGCAAATTAAACGACTTCGGTTTCCCATTTTACCTGGCCGTTATCAATAATTTGAAACAAAATGATGTCGACCGGGTTGACAATTGATACGTCTATGTTATCAAATGAAGCCGCTGTTGATTTACAGAGGATAATCGATGGTTATGTTACCATTAAATGAAATGAATTAATCTGCTTCAAAGCGCCTCATAAAAGGGCGGGATATCATCTGTCAGTTGCCCCGGGTCTTGCCGGGGCTGAAGGGAGGCACCGGTGAAACGGTTTAAAATAATGGTAATGATACTGGCAACCTTAGGGTTTGCCGGTTTTTTGGCTTCGACTGCCAGCGGGGATATTTATGCCTGGACGGATGAAAACGGCGTCAAACATTTTACGAATTATGCGCCGCCGAAACAGGCAGCCCTTTTTATGAAAACGTCTGAAATCCCTCATGATGAAGATGCCGATAACCAGCGCCGTGAGACGGATCGGCTCGAGGTTGCCAGAATTGAACTGGCCGAAAGGGAAGCTTTCTTGCTGGAAGAGCAACAGGCGGCTGAGCGGCGAATTGCAGCCGCCAATGCAAGGGCCGATGCGGCGCTTCAGGAAGCGGACCGCATCCTGCAGAAGGCCCAGGCCGCAACCGAGAGTGACGGTGCCTATCGTTCCAGCAGTTACGGATACGGGTATTATTATCCCTATTACTTTTACGGGCCCCGGTATAAAAGTTATAAAAAACATGACGGGAAAAAGCACCACACCAAACCCAAAATAGACCATTATACGCACAACTGGCATATTCTTAAGAACACACATCCTGGAAAATACACTGCCAAACACCCGCTTCATAACGGCTACGAGCAAAAACGCGGTGCCGCGGTTCCATACTCGATAAATTACGAGAGGTATTCGACTCACCGGTCGCGGACGGCCACTTTTCGCGGCCGGCATGGCCGCTTTTAGTGAAGGCCTCTGGCTACTGGCCACTGGCTCCTGATTGCTGACCAGCTGCCAGAAGCGAGAAACCAGCGGCAAAAGAGTTGAACCTTCGAACCTTGGATTAACACTGAATTTGGATAATAGTAGGATAAAGATTCGGTGCACGAGAGGTGGAATTGAGGGGATTTATTTAGGCTGTAAGAAGTCCTGAATATTAATGATCTTTTCGTCGGATTTGATGGCACCCTTCATTTGGGAGGCTGTTCCTCGCATCTTTGCCTTGCGCAGTTCATTGATCACCGATTGAAGTTCCGCATTGTTTTCAATCAGGTTTTCAATCTGAACATTCAGTTTTTGCCAGCTGGTCTCCAGATCTTCGATTTTCAGCTCAAATCCTCCGATGGTCGCAAGCATTTTCCCCAGATGGGCCAAAATCCCGAAGTGGGTCGTGCCCTGAAGATAGTAGGGACAATGGCACCAGAGACTCATGCAGGCGATGCCTCTTTTCAGGGCCTCTGAATGGATGGTGGAGTGGATGGCACTGGGGCCCTGGTAGGAAATTGAATTCACGCCTTTTTGCTTCAACATTGAAGACAGGTCAGCATTGGACGCGACCGCCGATATGATTCGATCGGTGTGCAGGACATGGTCATACATGCTTCCCAGTGTGATCATGGTTTCGACATGGAGCTGACTGCAAAGATCGAATAATTCTTCAACAAAGCCAAACCATCTGAGGTTGGGCTCGTCGGCTTTTAGAATGACCAGGCCGCGCCCGCCGGGTGCGCTCTGCGCAGCGTGGAAACTACCTCCCGGTGGTGAAAGGCTTTTAAACACCCCCTCCGCTATATTTACCACCGGTCGCCTTTCATCATACCGGAAATATACATCGGGATCGAGTTCGGCGAATCGCTGCGCTTTGAAGGTGCGAATGAGGTAGGCGGACATGCCGCTGGATATTTTCAGCGCATTGCCCCAGCCGTCGAAACCAGCAATCAGCAACGGATTCTTTAAATCGGGCAATTCCTGAATTTTAATGCCTTTTGTACCCATATTTCTAATCTGACACTTGCATGGAAAATTGTCAAGGTGGCCTTTCGACCGAAATCCGGTATTTAAAACAATCCCCTCTGGTCCCGCTGGATTTCATCCATATGGTCCAGGTACAATTGAACCTGCCGCTTTAGGGACTCAATCTGTTCCTGATTGGATAATTTCCAGCGGTAAAGCTCATTTTTTAATTGGCGGCTTTCTGTCATCAAACCCTCCATCACCTGAACCCTGGCAGGATCCCAGAGCAGATGAGCTTCATTGGCGGGCAGTTCAATTTTTTTAAAATGCCATTGGCAGTAGCGGTCCCACCATTTTGAAGATATTTCTGCATTTGTCCGTGCACCCTCGAAATAAAAATGCGTCCATTCCAGCTGCGGCAAAGAAATATGAAGATCCCGGGCGATGTCGCGCAGCACCCGCCTGCCTTCCGGGGTGTGATTGTCGAAGACAAGCCAATAAGGGAATTTTTCATCCGAAGGCTGGCCCGCCTCTATCTTTGGCAGTTGACCGGTAACTGTCAAATAAGCGGCTGCTTGAATAACGGCCTGATCATGTGGCAGGCCGGCCTTTTTGAACCGGGCGGCGTTATCAATCAGGGGTTTTGCAGAGGCAGAAGTTTTTTGCCAGGAAATCCATTGCCAGAAATCATCGGGTCGCAGGATGGCATTGGCGACAATCTTTATGGCCTTATCGTCAGCCGTGTCGTTCAGAACGCTGCTGTCTCCCTGGTAAAAGGCATAGGCTAAATATCCAAGTCCGGTCGCATCCCGGGCCTTGGCAGCGCGGGTCACGCGAATCAATGTCGCCACTTTGCTGTGGAACTTTTTATTAAAAATGAGCTCAGTCCCCAACGGCCAGCATTCTTCAAATGTGATGATGGCCGTCTGGTTGAGATACCAATTTTTGTGTGTTGAAGTGAGGGTCTCAAGAATAGCGCTGGTGGTAAAGACCAGATCGACATTTCCTCGTCTTACGGCCTTTTGCAACAGCGAGCGATATCGTTTTTCGATTTTTAATCGACTGGCTTTCATTGCGACAGCGCCGGGCAAGGGGTTCACACATGGCTACCACAAACTGGAGGAGATATCAAAGAGATGTTTGAAAATGAAAGCCGGATATTTGGCGGGCAAACAAATCGTTTGATCAAAGGCCGCATTTTCGGTAACCTCTATGTTAACAAGCAAAATGAATTATCTGGCACATCTATATCTGGCAAAAGGTTCACCGGAGTCATTGCTGGGCAGTATTCTGGGTGATTTTGTAAAAGGGGCCATTGGAGATCGATACCCGCCTGAGATCAAAAGGGGAATTGAGCTTCACCGCACCATAGATGCCTATACCGATTCTCACCCGGCGACAAGGGCCAGTCGCAACCTCTACAGCTCCTCCCGAAGACGATTTGCCGGCATTATCGTGGATCTTTGCTACGATCATTTTTTGTATCGTCACTGGCCGTCATATACCGATGTGCCGCTGGAACCATTTATTTCGCGCGTTTATCAGATTTTGATGACCCACAGGACAGCGCTCCCCAAACGCATGGCGGCCATGGTTCCGGTTATGATCGGTGAAGATTGGCTGGGTTCCTATCAGGATTTAAGAGGCGTTGAAAAAGCCTTGAGGCGCCTGTCGGTGCGCGTAACCAACGGCACCCGGCTGTCGGGTGCAATTGAAGAAATCAAACAGCATTACGGCAGGCTGGAGACGAATTTTTTAATCTTTTTTCCAGACCTCATCGATTTCGTTCAAGATCGAACCGGGCCTTAAGCAGCTCAACCGTTCTTTCCGCTATCAGCCTGTGCCCGGCGGCATTGGGGTGAAGACCGTCATCCAGAAAGTATTTTCCGATGGCATTGCCGGTCTTATCGCAAAAGAGATGGTAAAAATCCAGACAGGCAATATCATGTTGTTTCGCCGATCGGGCCAAGACTTTTACCATGGCAGCCAATTTTCCCACACACCGATCATAGCCGCCTGACGGTGCCGCAAATTCCTGCCGGCGCGCTTTTTCAACCACCATGGGGGGCGGAAGTCCCACCAGCGGGACAATATCATGATGCTCGGCCTGACAGGTCATGGTAAAAATGTTGGCGCGAATCAGCTTCAGGTCGAGATCCCACCACAGATCGTTGGTGCCGCCGATAATCAGGACAAAATCGGGGCGATGTTCGACCACTGCGGGGTAAAAGCGGCTGAGCATTCCAGCGGTGGTGTCTCCTCCAATACCGCTGTTCACGACCTTTATTTTCAGCCGGGTTTCAACCAATGACGGCCAGATTGAGCGGTGGTCGAGTTCTCCGGCCTCCGTCAGGCTGTCCCCATGACATACCAGTGTTTTCATCTCCTCTCCATCGTCCGTTGTCGTCGGTATCAAAAGTGGAACAAGCCACGAAGATCACGAAGCTCGACTTTAATTAATGATATTGATGCTTTCGCGAACTTCGTGTCCTTCGAGGTAAAAAATAATTACGAAGGCAAGGAATCTGCATGCTATTTGCGAAGCTGCGCCAGAAAATCCTTTAGGCGCTGCAATAGCGGCCTGCGGATACGGGCTTTCAAATATAGATCTCCGGCTTTCCCTCCGCCTTTACCGTCTTCACCCATCCCCGCCAGCCGGATTGACTGATTATGTTTGATACCCGGCGGGATTTTAACAATCAGCTTTTTATCTTTTTTCCGCAAATAGTAGGCATAGGGGCCGCCTTGGCGGGCGTGTTCAGGGCTCAGCCAAATGGTGTCATTACAGTCAGGGCCGTCTTCGGGCAGCTCAATTCCGCTGAAATGCTTTAGAAAAAGGCGAGTGAGTTTGCCGAGGCCGCCCTGCAAAGAGAGACCGTGAGGATTCATCGGCCGGGTCTGGCGGGAACCAGTGAAATAATAGCTTTTGGCAAAGAATCCGGGCTTGCGGAATTCATAATGCCGGTATCTTTGCCCGTAAAATTCCTTGAAAATTTCATCAAACCCTCTCAATCCAAACGCTCGGGCCATCTGTTCCAGAATTTGGTTGATATCCGAACCGCTAAAAATATCTTGCTCGGAGTAGTTTTGCCGGAATCGGCTGTAAGCCGATGAGCCGAATTGATGCCTGATGGCGTCGTATTCACGCCGCTTGCCAGGGTCCGACAGAACCGCATAGGCTTCATTGACCTGTTTCATTTTTTCGGCGGCCTCCGGGTTTTTGCTGTTTCGATCCGGGTGGTACGTAAAGGCGAGTTTGCGGTAGGCGTCTTTGATCTGCTTGGGACTTGCCTTTTGATCGATCTCTAATATCTGATAGTAGTCATTTTGGGACATTAACTTTATCCACCCTTTAGTTGAACCAGCTGCAACCAAATCGAAATTAAACCACCAAGAGCACCAAGCGTTGCGCTATCGCAAATTTATTTAAATCCCTTCGTGAACTTCGTGGTGATAAAAACGGCCATTAAAGGCTCAAAAAAGAATCGACGGGAAAAGAGGTTCAGATAAATTTTCAGAATTCTGTGATTAAAATCAACCGTTTTCAGCCGATTTGGTCTTATCGGACTCGTAGCGTTTGACATCGCCGCAGCCGTCTTTATAGCCCAAATTGCAGGCAGTTTTGGCGTTTTCAACGGCTTTTTGAAGGTCACCCCTTTTGAAATAGATGCGTCCCCGCATATAGTGCGCCCACCCGTTATCCGGTTTCAACTCGATGGATTTGCTCAGGCTGGCGAGGCTTTCGTCATAATCATTTCGTCGCATGAACAGCCAGCCGAGGTTGTCATAGGCCGGACTGTAGCGCGGGTTCAAATTCACGACTGTTTTGAAATCGGCGATCGCCTTATCATCCTGTTCCAACCGAATGAACGTTCGGGCTCGCCAGAAATAAGCTTCGTGATTTTGCGGATGGATCTCGATTGCCAGGTTCAGTTCTTCCAGGGCTTTTTCAAGCCGGTTTTCCTTGTAGTGTTCGTACCCCTTGCGTACATGTCTCTGGGCCTGGCGGGTCTGGCGGTTGCGGGGTTGCCGTTCTTTTTGAAATTGACCCACGATGGTTTTGCCATACCGGCTGGCTTCATCAACCATTCTGGAAATCGTTTCTATCGGCCGATTCCACGCGCTCTGCTTAATGTTTAAGGAAAAATACACCCCGACTGCAATCAGCGCGCATAGCACGGCTGTAAACACACCGATGGCGAGGTAATCATTTTTTCCCCTGTCCTGCGATCTCACGGATAATACCGAAGATTCTGCATACTTTGACCGGCGACGCGATGCCTCGCGGTTTTCCAGCAGGTCTTGCTCGGCCGATCGTCTTTGTGCCTGTGCCCGACCGGTGGCATGCTCGATGGATAGCCCCGTGCCGCATTTCGGGCATGCGGTTTGAGTTGCCGACTGACCGGAGCTGACTTCATGCTCAGGGATGTCGCCGGCGGTTTTGCATACCGGACATATAAACTTCATTGCTATCTCCTCAACTTCAAAAAAATAAAGATGGTTTCAGGCTTCTGGCTACCGGCTTCGGGTCACTGGTTGCTGGCCAGAAGCCAGCGGCCAAAACGCTGACACCCAATAAAATATAACACCCAATTTGCCTGATGTCTTCATTCCATGTTTTCAGAGGATTCCTTGGGCAGAGCAGTTAAGATGCTATCATTTTCTTTTACCAGATAAATAGCGGGCAGACTGATTAGGGTGACGAATCCTTTGATAATGACATTTGCCGAAAAAATGGACCAGACAACCGCATTCGGCAGCGCCAAACCAAAGGCCCCCCAGCAAAAAATCAGGCTGTCGATCGGGATGCTGATTGTATTGCTGGTGAGCACACGCGTCCACTGGTACCTGCGCGTGATACGACTGACCCAGAAGTGGTATACTTCGGTGTCAATCATTTCACTGATGACTTCCGCAATAATGCTGGCGATGACGATGCGCCATACCGGACCGAGAATGGTCGCAAATTCCTTGCCCAGTCCCCAGGAGGGGTCCTGGGGCAGCCAGGCCGCAAATTGAAAGAAAACCGCCATAAATAGATTAATGACCGCTGCCAGAATGATGACCGTGCGCGCGGCCGCTTTCCCAAGTTGCTTGTGGACCAGGTCCCGGATGGTAAATGTGAGCGGGTAAATAAATGTGCCGGCATCAATACTGAATCCGGCTAGCCACGCGATTTTGAGGCTCCCGATGTCAGACAGCAACTGAGCGGCGATATATAAAGAAATAACGACAATTGCGGAAGTGGTAATGAGCCTATTGTCGTTCAAGTTTGAAGTCGGGGTGCGCATTGTTTTCCTGGATGTCTTCAAAGGGTCGTGTTGCATCCCTCCAGTGATCTGCAAAGCACCGTTTTATTTCAGGTTTCAGGTGTCGGGCCTCTGGTCACTGGCTTCTGGCCAGAAGCAAGAAGCGAGAAGCCGGCGGCCAAAAGGCTGACACCTGAAACCAGGCAGGCCACAGGGGCCAAAGACCGACACCTGAACACTGACCCTGAAACCTTGTAAATTAGCGGTGATATTCAGCAAACTGAGATATCGCCAGCCAGGCTTTGGCATCAAACTTCAGGGCTGGATCGCTTAACAGCCGCAAAGCCTCTTCGGCTGAGATCAACAGGATATCGATCAATTCGGAATCGGCGTTGGCGCTGGTTGAAGGCTCGCCTTCACATTCTACATAAGCCATCGCCACGGATTCGTCGGTCATTCCGGCCGAAGAATAGAGCGGCGGGCTGATCTTAATGAAGCGGCTGACCGTTAACCCGGTTTCCTCCATCAGTTCGCGGCGCGCGGCCTGCTCAACGGACTCACCGCTGTCTACCAGTCCCGCGGGAAATCCGTATTCATAGTCATTCAGCGGCACCCGATACTCCCGGGTGACGACCATTTTGTTTTCCCCAATGTGAAACGGGACGATCACCACGGCATCCGGCCGCCGGTAACCGCCGGCGATGCATTTGGGCTCTTTTTGACGGGAAGCCATCTGCCAGAACTTTTCAGCACCGGTTCTGGAGATATAGCTCACTTTAAAGAGATTTAGCCATTTCTCGGCGGTCAACTTCCTGGAACCCCTAATTTCTAACATCATCTTGTCCAAAGGAATCTTTTGGCTTAAATTTAGATTTTACAGACCGGATCCATGATCCATGGTATTTAAGCTGCAGCGGTCAGGCCGATACTTCTCCGGTTTTGCGAAGCAAGTGGTTCCAGTCTTCTGTCACCATGCCCTGAATCCGTGAAATATCTTCTTTGCCGAGGTGTTTAAAGCGCCCCTGGGTTTGCAAATAGTCTTCGACCTGACGGTCGCCTTTATAATTCAGGGTGTAGCGAGTTCCGTCTTCGACTTCGTATAACGGAAAGATATTGGTTTGTACGGCCAGCCGGGCAATTTTAACGGACATGTCCGAGGGGGCACCCCAACCGGTGGCACAGGATGCAAAAATATGAATAAATCGAGACCCCCCCTTTTTTTCTCTGGCTTTTTGGAACTTGGCCATCAGATCTTCCGGAAATGCGATGCTGGCGGTGGCCGCGTAGGGAATCCGATGGGCCGCCATGGTTTCCACGATGTTTTTTTTGCGGGTTTTCTTCCACTTTTTGCCGGGGGTGGTGGTAGTGCGCACGCCGAAAGGGGTTGAGGAGCTGCGCTGCACGCCGGTATTCATATAGGCCTCGTTGTCGTAACACACAAAAATACAATCTTCGTTTCGTTCGACCGCGCCGCTGAGAGACTGGAAACCAATGTCGAAGGTGCCGCCATCACCGGCCCATGAGACCACCGTCGTTTCGGTTTCGCCCTTTATGTCCAGCGCCGCCCGCACCCCGCTGGCTGCAGCACCGGCCGTTGCAAAGGCCGTGTGCAGCACGGGCACCTGCACTGCGGAATGCGGGTAAGGTCCCACAATAATCGAAGCGCAGCTGGCCGGAATGACCATGATGGTTTTTTCTCCAAGGGCCTTTAGTGCGAACTTTATGGCAATTGCGGCGCCGCACCCGGGGCACCCCAGATGGCCCGATTTAAAATAGTCTCGATCGGTTGCGTTTAATTGTGCCATGATGCCACCGTCTGCTGATCCAGTCCGACCCATCGGCTTTCGGCCCCGGGGTTGTCGTCATTTTTGGTTTGCCAGTAAATGGCCTCAATGGTCTGCGGGGTTACATCCCGGCCGCCTAATCCGGCGATATAACCGTAGATTTTTGGCGGCGATGCGGCATGATACAAGGCGGCCCTGAGTTCCTGGGCAAATATGCCGGAAGCGCCAAAAGAACAGTTACGATCAACCACTGCGACTTTCTGTTTGCCGTTGAGCACCTGTCTGAACGAATCGATGGGAAAGGGGCGAAACATTTTCAATTTTAGCAGGCCGGCTTTTTCGCCAGCATGACGCAGCCGATCGACCGCCTGGCGACAGGTGCTGACAGTCGTTCCGGCGGTCACGAAAATGATTTCGGCATCTTCGCATTGCAGGGCTTCAACCGGCTGGTAACCCCGGCTGAAAACGGCCTCAAATTCTTCAGCAATCAGTCTGTAGGTTTCTGGAACCTGTTCCATTGCCAGTTGAATGTTATAGCGCATCTCCATGTAGGCCTGCGGGGCGACAAATTGATTAAAGGCGGCTGGATTGGCGGTATCGAGTTGAAAGCGCGGCGAAAATGGCGGCAGGAACGTATCTACCGCTTTCTGATCGGGAATATCGATCGGTTCATAGGTGTGCGAAAGGAAAAATGCGTCCAAAACCACCATGACCGGCAGGTTGACCGACTCGGCCAGCCGGTAGGCCATCAGGGTGGTGTCGAGGACATCCTGGCTGTCCTCGCAATACAGCTGGATCCAGCCGGTATCGCGCTGGCTGAGGCTGTCGGTCTGATCCAGCCATATGTTCCACCCCGGCCCCAGAGCGCGGTTGACATCCGCCATGACAATGGGCAGGCGGGCACCCGATGACCAGTGCAGGAGCTCATGCATATACGCCAGACCGTGGGAAGAAGAAGCCGTAAACGTTCGCACACCGCTGCTGGCGGCACCGATGATTGCGGCCATGGCCGAGTGTTCGCTTTCAACACAAATGAAACGGGCGTCCAGGGCACCGTTGGCGCAGGACTGCGATATCATCTCCACAATGTGGGTCTGCGGTGTAATGGGATAGGCTGCGATCACCTGAACTTTTGCCAGCCGTACCGCTTCCGAAACAGCCTGGCTGCCTTCGGTGACCTGTTTCATATCGTTTCCTCCTTCAATGCCATCGCATTCCGTGGGCACTCTGCGACACAGAGTCCGCACCCTTTACAATAATCCAGGTTGATGTCCCGGTGTGTGTCTTCTACCCGCACCGACATCTCGGGGCAATACAGGCGGCAGGTGTCGCATGAATTGCAGATGCCGCAATTAAAGCAGCGACGGGATTCCGCCAGTGCCGCTTCCTCTGAGAGCGTGGATTCAACCGGCAAAAATGACTGAATCCGATCCGCGGGTGATAATACGGGTGCGATGACTCTTGAAGCGGTCTTAAAATAGGGGGTGTTTATTTCGCTATAGGATACGATGTGATGGTTTCTGCTTCTGCGCGCCTGACCCAGATATATCGCTAAAGAGACCGCAGGCCCGGTACCGACCTGACAGTCGGCCACTGTTTCCTTGACGGCATCCCACCCGGATTTGAAATAGGTGTCCAGCGCAATGGCGGCCTGCTTGCCGGAGGCAATGGCGTCACTGACGCTTTTAATCCGGTTTGTCAGGTCTCCGCCGCAGGCGATCGGCATACCATCATGGATCAATTTACAGTGGCTGAGGTTCAGAGACGGGAAATCACCGGCAGGCATCCGCTGCCAGGGTGCTTGCGGTTCAGCACCGATGGCGGTGATGACATGATTCACCTGAAGTGTTTCGGTCCGGTCCCCGTCCGGAACCACCCGGGACCGCCCACTGATTTCCGTGTCACTGACTCTCATTTTTTGCAGCGTTATGGAAAATAAAGGTTGGCGGTTTGCTGAACGACTGCCCGCTGCTTCAATACGTATGGGAGATAAAAGTGCCATCAGCTTGACGCCTTCGTTCAGGGCCATTTGCACCTCGGGATCAAAGGCCGGCATATCCTGTCGCTGCCGGCGGTACACAATGACCGGATCAATCCCCAACCGCACCAGGGAACGCGCCACATCAACGGCGGTATTGCCTCCGCCGATAATGGCCGCATTGCCTGTCAGCGAGATGTCTTCATCTGCCCGCATTCGATATAAAAGCGCCAATCCGTCGACTGCTTTTTGGGCACCATCGATTCTAAGATTGATGGCGCGCCCATACCCGCAGCCGATGAATGCTGCATCATATCGGGTTTTGAAAGTGTTCAGCATTTCGCCGGTGACCGGGGTGCGGCAGTGGATCGTTACGCCCAGCTCTTTGATACGGCTGATTTCTTTTTCAACAACGTCCTGCGGCAGGCGATAGGTGGGAATGCCCCAGCGAAGGATACCGCCGGGTGCCGCCATGGCCTCATAAACTTCGCAGCGATAGCCCAGCAGGGATAAAAAGTAAGCGGCTGCCAGACCTGCAGGGCCCGCACCGGCGATGGCCACATTTTTGCCGTTGGCAGGAAATGCCTCTAAAGGGGCAATCCGCTCATTGGAAATCAGCAGGTCTCCCACAAATCTTTCCAGATGATGGATGGCAATCGATTCATCCAGCTGCGCACGATTACAGGCACTTTCACAAGAATGAAAACAGACCCTGCCGCAAACCGCCGGAAACGGGTTTTCTATTAAAATGGTCTGCCGGGCCTCAGCCATCAAGTTCCGGGATACCAGGTGCTCAACGTGCGCGATATCTTCACCCAGCGGACAGGCGGCACTGCACGGCGAGGTCTTTTCATCATAAAACGGGCGAACATAGCGCCAGGAACCGGTTTTATTGAACTCGGTTGAGGCATAGGAGTGGGGCAGAAAAAGAGGGGGTGCCTTTTGTACGGGTTGGTCATCTGTCATCTTTTGCTCTCTCGATTTCACCCATGCCATTACCGGGCATAGCGCTTATTCGACCAGGCCGAAAAGATTGATGCTTTCGTAAGCAGTCTGTGAGGCCTCGATGTTCTTATCGGGCTGTGTTGCAATTTCGGCGTTAATGGCCTCTGCTATCGTGTCCAGGGGCGGCATGTCTACCATTCGTGCAAAAGCGCCGATCATGGCTGTGTTGATGATGGGCTGTGTGCGAGTCCCCAGCCCGCATTCGACGGCGATCTGGGTTGCATCGACAAATGCCAGACGAAAGCCTTTAAACGGCTCCATTTTCAGCGGAAGACCGGCATTGTTTAACAGAATCCATCCGCCGGGTTTAAGTCCTTTGGTGACGTCCACGCTCTGAAGCAGCTTGGCATCCTGGACCACCACGTGATCCGGCGTGTAAACATTGTTGCGTGTCAGGATTTTTTGTTTGTCCAGTCTTAAATAGGCCTCAACCGGTGCACCCCGTCTTTCCACACCGAACAGCGGGAAGGTCTGAACATCGTAGCCGGCGCTGAAGAACGCCTTTGCCAGAAGAATCGAGGCCACCACCGTACCCTGGCCGCCCCGGCCGTGAAAACGGATTTCCTGCATTTCGCTGTCCCTAATTAAAAAATTGCCGCTCTGGGCCAAGGCGAGCAGCACCCCCTCGCCGGCCAACAGGCCGCCTGCCTTTGGGAATGTTCTCTGGGCCACCCGGGAGCCTGCCATCATACATGATAATGCTGACACTGTCAAAGGACTGCACTGCTGCTAAAGTATGGCAACGGAAATGCCGATATTTGATTAGAAGTGGTTTTAAAACCCCATCTCAGGCCCAATGGCTGCGTTGCAGACCTCCGATAAATGCTCACATACTATTCGTATGCTGCGCCTTATCGATCGGACTGCGTCTTGCGCTTGAACCTGATAATCTGAGATTTTAAAATCACTTCAGGTCGATCTTAGATTTTCACTTCCGCAGGGATTAAATGGCCATATTTTCGAGCAGCAGAGACAATTCCGGTTCAGGACAAGAACCTTCGGATTTTGACGAGAGGCGCTCCGGTTCGGATCGGCGCACCCATCAGTTTCCGAAACTGAAATATCTGTTGTTTGCAGGCAAGCGATCGCATGTTCGCCGCCAGGACGATTGGGATCGTGCCTTTTACTTTGATCGTTACAGCTCGAATATTTTTGCGGCCATTGTCGCCATTTTGCTGTTAAGCATTCTCGATGCGCTGCTAACCCTTTATCTGATCGATCATGGCTCGAAAGAGCTGAACCCGATCATGTCCTATTTCCTCGAACATGGCCCCTTTGTATTTATGGGGGCAAAGTATTTCCTAACCTGCCTGGGCGTTGTCATTCTGTTATTATTTCGAAATGTGCTGCGAAAAAGATCGATAACCCACACCCAGCATCTCTTCTCCTATATCATTTGCACTTTTGCCACTGTAATTGTATGGGAGCTTTTTTTAATAATTTTTGTCGTGACCTAGCACGCCGATTTAATATTGAAACCTTAAATATTTTCACGGAAGCACGAAAGATCGAAAACACGATAATATGTTAAATTTCGTGATTTTATGATTACGATCGGGTTTCTGTCTTACAATGCTTGACTTTTAACAGACAAAACCTATTATATAAAAAATTTTGTTTTGGGAGGATTCGGTTATGCCGATATATGAATATCAGTGTAAGGCCTGCTGCCACTGTTTTGAAGAGCTGGTGTTGTCTTCCAATGACCCGGCCCCCAAATGTCCTGAATGTCAGTGCGGGGATGTTGAAAAACTGATGTCGGCGGGTTGTGTGCGGACCCAGGGAATTGCCGCCGGAACCGGCGGCTTTAATGCCCCGGCCTGCAAGCCTTCCGGCTGAGGGATCTAATTTAACCACTCCCCGGTCGGGGAGTTCAAAATGGTTCTAAAATCCCATCTTCATAAATGCTTAATCCCTTATGGCGAACTGCTGACTGCGGTCGACCGCACGATTGACCGCATCCGTCTCCGGTATTCCGTCCATATTGCCTGCCGCAAGGGGTGCGCTTGTGGCTGCCGCAATTTGACGATATTTCCGGTCGAAGCCCTTTCATTAATCCGGGCGCTGCAGGATCTGCCTGCGGGTGCAGCTGCCAGAATCCGAAAACGGGCCGCAGAGTCCCGGGTCTGGGATTGTCCCCTGCATGAAGATCGAGCCTGCAGTCTTTATCCATTCCGGCCGCTCATCTGCCGAACCCACGGCTTTCCTTTACAGACGATTTATAACCAGCGGTTGTCAATCGGCTATTGCCGCCACAATTTCAAAAACGTGCCCTCCGTCCCTGCTGATGCCGTCGTTGATCTGGACCAAATCAATGGCGCGCTCCGGGCCATCAATGCATCGGCTGTGAATGAGGTGGCTTCTGTCCTGCAACTGCCCGAGCGTCTATCGATTGCCGAAGCCGCTTTACTTGCGGTTTGCGGCTAAGCGAGTTTATATTTCTTATGGTCCGCGTCTTATTACTCCAGCTTCCGGTACCCCGTTTGAACTATGGGGTGCAGACCGGCAATATTCCTCTGGGCGCCGCCTGTCTCAAACAGGCCGCCGGATCGCTGCATAATGTGCAGGTTGATATTCTGCCGGAAAGTATGGCTTCTTATCTCAGCGATGCGGCTTTAATTGAAGTTATCGTTGGCTGTAAGCCGGATATCGTGGGCTTTACCATTTACTGCTGGAATCTGGAGCGCTCGCTTTATTTCGCTGAAAAATTAAAAACGCGCTATGGGCCGCGCATCATCTTCGGTGGTTCCGAGATTACCCCCGACAACCGGCAGATGCTTTCCCGGGCGGTCGATTTTTATGTCTATGGTGAAGGTGAAGCAATTTTTTTAAAATTGCTCGAAAATCCCGCCAGCTGGCACAAAAAAAGTTCGATGGAACCGGCCGGAGCGTTGTTCAGTCAAAGTCCGAGCCCCTATTTGCAGAATTTACTGGAGCCCGAAATCGAAAATGTGATGCTTCTTGAAACCCAGCGGGGATGCCTTTACCGCTGCGGATACTGCTACTATAATAAATCCCATGTCGGTCTGTCCTTTGCCGCTGAAACGCATTTGCTTCAGGGAGTCCAATGGGCGCTTGATCATCGCATCAAGGAGCTTTATCTGCTGGACCCTTCATTAAATTCGCATCCCGGACTTAAAGATTTTTTAAGGAAAATCAGCAAGATAAACAAAGACCGGCATCTTGAAATCATCAGTGAAATTCGCGCGGAAGCCGTCGATGAGGAACTGGCCGATCTGTTTGCCGCAGCGGGATTTTCGTGGTTTGAAATCGGCCTGCAAAGCACCAATCCCCGGGCGCTCAAAATCATGAACCGGCAAACCCGCCTGAATGGATTTGCCCGGGGCGCCAAGCTTTTAAAGCAAAGAGGCATCGTGCCGGCCATAGATTTGATTGTGGGACTGCCCGGCGATGATTTGCGCGGCGTTATCCATTCGGTTGAATTTGTTATTGAAAATAACCTGGCGGATGACCTCCAGGTTTTTCCATTGTCGGTTCTGCCGGGGACCGATTTTCGCCTGAACAGCAATGAACTGGGTTTGCGTTATGATCCATCGCCGCCGTATACACTGATTGAAAGTGCAACGTTTTCTGCGGATGATATGCTCCTGGCCTTTGATCATGCCGAAGCCCGTTTTGATGTTGTTTTATTTCCCATGCCGGATCTTGACGTTTCCTGGAAGTTTGGCAAAGCGCGGAACAGGGTGATTCCGGAGGATATCGCCGTTAGGATTGGAAATGAGTCATTTATTGCCAAGCTGCAACTGAATGCCCGACGGTCGCCGCTTGAACTGGCGTATCTGGCACGCCGCTTGACACAGCCCTATCAGATTTTTATCCATTCCGGCCTGTCTGATCCGGACTTTGTCCAAAAGGCGGTAGGGGTTTTATCTGCAGCCAATCCGTTTACACCCTTTGAGATTGTTTTCCTGGAACCCGGTCAGCTGCCGCACACCCCATCGATTCTGTCTGCCGCCAAATTGCAGCGCCCCCATTTTCTGGATCAGGATTTGCGGTACCTTTTACCCCGCAAGGGTAACCGTGCCGTCCTGTTTACACTGGTTTCGCAGGATGCCAGGTTGAGATTCAATCGTGATATGGAACGCCAGGTGTTCTGGTGGAAGGAAAACCGGCTTCCCGAAATGGCCGATTTGTCCCCCCTGTCAGATTTGGATGGAATTCTCATTGAGGCTGACGGGTCAGATACTGAAACGGAGGCGTGGCAGGATCGTTTTGCCGGACGCGCTGAAGAGCTGCCATTTATCAGTTTTGCGGATGTGTGGTTGCAAAGACGCTGGCTGATGCTGACCATGCCAGACGATTATGTGAGGCAGGCACTCAACTGGGTAATTGAATCGGCTTGAATGGCTAAACCGTGATAAACAGACAGACGACAATGAAAACGACGCCGATTATTGCGCCCGCCGCAAGAACCTGATTCTTGATCGAGAAGAAATTTTCATCGTGATACATGCAGGACATCCGGGCATCCCGGGCGATGGATTCCAGTTCCGATCGGGGTAGTCCTGTGACTTCATATAGAGCGTCCAGGTTGTGTTGAATGTCCTGCCGCCGCTGTTTTTCATGCCGCAGCCTGTCCCACCGCGCAAAAGCGCGCTTGCGGATCTCCTTCCGGAGCTTTTCTTCAAAATCAGCGTCCATTTTTTGTGCCCTTAAAGGGTCAGTGATTCCCCCGGCTTCATAACGATGGCTTTTGCGGTGGTCTCCTTTTTCACGCGTTCGGCCCAGGCATGAGGATCCTGTTTGATGACATCAAACGTATCGTAGTGAATTGGAACCACCCGGGCGGGTTCGATCAGTTTGACCGCCCGCAGTGCATCGGAAGGACCCATGGTGAAGTTGTCGCCGATGGGCAAAATCGCCAGATCGATCCCTTCCTCACCGATCAGTTTCATGTCATAGAAGAGGCCGGTGTCACAGGCATGATAGATTTTTTTGTCCGCAATATAAAATAAAAACCCGCAGGGGTTTCCGCCATAGGACCCGTCCGGCAGCGCCGATCCGTGCTGGGCGATGGTCAGTTTGACCCGTCCCCAGGGGTAGTCAAAGCCGCCGCCGATGTGTTGCGGATGCGTATTCTCGACCCCCTGGTTGACCAGCCAGGTCTGAATCTCATAATTTGAGATGACGGTGGCCTGGGTTCTTTTAGCGATCGTTACGGTGTCCCCCAGATGATCGCCATGTCCGTGAGATACCAGGATATAATCCGTTTGGATTTCATCGGCCGTGCCGGATGCCAGGGGGTTGTCACTGAGAAAGGGGTCGATCAGCAGGCGGGTTTGCCCGGTATCGATGAGAAAGCAGGCATGACTGTACCAGGTCATCTTGATGGCCATGTTGGATCTCCTTTTCTTTATCTGAGGTTTTGAAACGACTTCTAGTGGGTCGTCCCAGAAATAATGTACAATATTTTCCACTTATCGGAGTCATTGCGAGGCGTGAAACAACGACGTAATCTGACAAATAGATAGGCATATTAATGCCTTAAAGCTGAAGAGATTGCTTCGCTTCGCTCGCAATGACAGTTTTGGTACGGCAGATTGATTTAAGAAGCTTAATGGAAACAACACTAGAGGAACTTTTCTATTTTTGCGTCCTTTCGAAGGCTGTCAATGTAAATGCTGGCTTCCGACTCCATCTTCTGTTTCTTGAGGTGGTCGTTTAGTCGATCTTTGACCTCTGCGTAGGTCATCTTTTTTGCGGGCTTTTTGTCAACGACTTTAATCAGGTGATAGCCGAAGCGGGTTTCCACAATGTCGCTGGTCTCGTTGAGTTTCAAGCCAAAGGCCACGTCTTCGAAGGGCTTGACCATCTGGCCGCGCCTGAAGTAGCCCAGATCGCCTCCATTGGGGCCGCTGGGCCCCTCGGAATAGGTCTTGGCGAGGTCCGCAAAATCCTCTCCCTTCTGCATTTTTTCCCGAACGCTTTCAATTTTTTTGAGGGCTTCGGCCTTTTGAGCCTCCGGTGCGTCGGCCGCAACCTTAATTAAGATGTGGCTGGCTTTGACCTGCTCGGGTTGTTCGAAAAACTGCGGATTATTATCATAAAAGGACTTGCTTTCCTCATCGCTGATCTTGATCTTTTCGGCAACCTCTTTGTCAATGAGCTCCTGGATGGCCATGCCGCGCGCGATCTGTACTTTGACGTCTGATTCGCTCATGCCCATTTCGTTTAGCAGCTTCTTAAATTCATCTTTGTTCGGATATCTTTGCTGGATGTTTTTCAGCTGATCGGTAACGGCCTCAGAATTTACCTGAATGCCTCTTTTTTTGCTTTCCTGGAAGAGCAACTCGCGATCAATGAGACTATCCAGGACTTCTTTTTTCATCTCAGCTATTTGAGCATCGGGTATCGGTTGCCCGCCTGTGGCAGCCCGCCTGACGAAGAAATCCAGCTCGCGGTCGAACTCACCCCTGCTGATCACCACGCCATTGACCACGGCAGCTTTATTTTCGGGTGCTTCTTTGTCTGCGGCACGAGCAAAAGCCGACACACCGATCAATGTTAATACCATGATTACCTTAACTATCGGTCGTATTCGGGAAAAATTCATTTAACGGTCTCCTTATAAACTTAAATCAAAAAAAGGACCCCAAAGCGTCCCCTCTTTTGAGAAAACGATTAATGATTCAATTAAAAAATTCGCTCTTAGACTTTCAGGCCGCTTCAGTTCGAATCGACTCTGAACCATAAGCTATCATTATCTATTTATTGTAGAACACCTATTCTTAATTTTCAATCTTTTACCTATTTTCAGGTTTTGCGGTCGATTAATCACCATAAGATAAATATTGCAATTATGTAACATTACCGGGCATGTTTTTGCATTTATGTCATTTTAATCCAGGGCGCGGCCGGGTTCAATATTTATCCAACCCGCTGGAATGCTTTAAAATTATAGATCGATTGCCGCCACACCCCGGCTGGCATCTAAATTGCTGTATCAATAATGAATACTGAACCGCTGTGTCTGACCATTGATGCCCGATGACAACCGGCATCACTCTCCATATAGGAGCCAAAATGAACCCGAACACCGACGGTTTTGAAAAGCTTTCAACGGCGCCCGAGCAGCCTGATGAAACCCGATGCGACTGGTGCAACCGGGATTTCAAGTCTTCTGCGGAGCGCATTTGTGGTGAAAGTTCTGTTATCTGTGAGTCCTGTTACCGCAGTTTTCTGAATCCAAATCGAAACGGTTGTGAGCTGGAATTTTTTTGATTTCGGTTTCGTCTGACATTCTGTTCCGCCCTGCTGGAACAACGGGAAGTTTTACCCGGAAAAAAGCGATTTCAACCTTAACAGCAGGCTGAGATCGCCCTCCACTTTATATTTTCCGCTCATAAAAGCCTGCTGCCCGTCCAGTTCGCCCTTGGATATTGCCAGCCAGACATCGGCGGGGGTTTTGATGATCACCGCGGGATTGTCTGACGGCCCATCGTGATAGGAACACTGGCCTGCGCTGATTTTCAGGCAGGCCGTGAAGTTTTCCTCGCCGCTGATTTCAAACTGGTAGATGGCTTCAAGACCGTCTGATTCGGTCCTGTTGAACCCCAGCGGCATCATTTGCAGAAGCTCCGCACAGCTTTGCGCCACCTGTGGTCCTCGGTTGGCCGTTGGTGCCGGACCTCCCATTTTTTGTTTTTTCCTTTTTTTGTGATTGGCGATCAATTCCTTGATCCAGGCGTCTCTTGCTGTGGGGTTATAGCTAATTTCCGCGGTGGTCTGCTGGATGTAACTTTCGAATCCATTGTAAAGGCCATTTTCCTGCCAGTGCTTGTAATCGTGTTTCATGACCCTATCTTTGTGCCGCTTCACCAGATCGCCCATAAACTGATAAAAGCGCAGATCCATGTCGCTGGCCGGGCGGCGGCGCTTTTCCTTTATGGCGCGGGCCAGATCATGGGCCAGTTCCTGTGCTCTGGCCTCCACGGCATCCCGACCGATAAATTCGCCCGGGCCAACGGCCAGAGCCGTGAGCTTTCCGACCGCAAAGGCCCCATAAACGCGCAGCACACCGGCCAGATATTCTGCGGTCTGGGTTTCACCGAGACCGGCGGAAACACTGACGGCCAGACCGGGTTTCCAGGTGGACCGGGGTTTGTGGCCATAGGCCAGGCTGCGGTCCAGAAATGTTTTCATTTGACCGGTCACATGGAAGACATATACCGGTGATCCCAGAATAATCCCGTCGGCGGACAGCAGCTGATTTGCAATCGCGCGGTGTTCATCTTCGATCCAGCATTTGCCTTTTTCCAGACAGAAACCGCATCCGTAACAATAATCGATATCCTTTTCGCAAAGATTGATGATTTCAAGATTAAATCCTTCTGCGGCCAGCGGGCCGCGCAGCATCTCGATCATCATGGATGTATTGCCAACGCCTGCATGGGGTGAGCCGTTGACGGCAACAATGGTCTGGTTTTCTGACATTTTGGGTTCCTCCATTTTTTCAAGGGTTCTCGGGTCATATTCAATGGGGGCCTGGCTCTTAATCGGGAGCCGCGATGGCGTGTCTTTTTCAGGCCCGGCTGCGGACTGAATAGCCGGCGTGAGGCCCAGCTTGCGCTGATAATAGTCAGGATAGCGCCGGGTGACCGGCAGCCCGATGCCCAGCATCAAAATGGCGGGCAATAGAACCTCGAACGTGATTCCGTAAAGCGGGCCGCTGAAAATTTCGATACCTGCCAGGAGTCCGGATACAAAACTGCAGAAAAACAGCAGCGCCCACAGGCCGCTTAGATGGTAATTGATGGTCTTGAATATGTCGGTTTCCCATACCGCTGGTGGTGTTGTTTTGCGGGCAAAATACATCGTGAAGACCTCCCGACCGATGAGCGGCGGCACGACGGCAACCAGAAATAAAACTGCATACAGGGCCGCAGCCGGATAGGCAGCCATCAGCCGGCCCGCCTTGGCAGGCCATACCCAGAAAGCAAAGGTGGCCAGCACCAGAAAGCCAACCATGCCTTTGTGAATGGGCGAAACCGGGCTGGAATGCCTGAAATGCACCCATGCCCATAACCCGGACACGCTTAAAATCAGGGTTGTCGCTTTCATCGGGCTGGTTTGAAACTCAAATACCTTGCCCACAATGAAAAATGCCATTATCGCGATAAACGGCAAGTATGGCAGTCGTTTTTTCACTGGCCTTGCTCTGAGTCTTTAAGGTCTTTCATGGCCGCGACCCGGCGTTGAAACAACCGATCGATCAGATATGCGCGCATCATGCGTGCGGATTTAACCAGTTCAATGGTTAGGGTCGCATCCTGGTCATAGGGCAGGTGATGGGTAAGGCGCTTTCGAACCGCCATTTCATAGTCAACGATCTTTTCGCAGAGTGCGACGTAGTCGGCCATGTCTGTGCTGCTCAGGCCGAAGGCGGATACTGCGGCGTACATTTTGCCCATGCCGATATCCTGCAGATCAAAGCGATCTTCCTCCAGGGGCAAAAGCAGTTTGGCTTCCAACAGATTTTTTAGCTGTTTGCGACTTAAACCGGTGGCCGCGCAAAATTCGGATGCATTCAGAAGCTGCCCATTTTGCGCCCGGCCAAATATGATCGTGTCCAGTTCACTGAAGATTGAAAAATCTAAGGATTGCCCTTTCCGGTCCATCATCTGCTTGATCTCGGACAGCGATAAGCGGTGACGGCGCTGCAAATGCTGAATGTATTGAATGCGCTCGATGCAGGATGGGTCGTAGTAGGCCATGTTCGGGCTGGTTTTCTGCGGTTCCGGAAGCAGACCCTGGTTCAGATAATGCAGAATCGTCGATTTAGGAACGCCACTGGTCTCAACCAGTTCGTTCATCCGCAAGCCCGGTTTGGTTGATGGGTCATTTTTATCCACAGCCGGCATTGATTTCCTCACTGAATGCGTTTCGAACGACTGACATTTATTTCTAAAACACCGGTTTCGTTTCGGACGTTGTACGTCATAAAGTGTAACGTGTCAAGTAATACTTTTCACTTTTACTGAAAAATAAAATCATGGGCGGCCAGCACCCGGCCCGGCGCCAAAGCCGCTTCGATTCAATGTGCACTTCGTGGCAAATCCCTCAGTCCGGAGAAATGGATTTATCTGCAGCATTTTCAGAATCTTGACCCAGTTATCCGAATGTGAAATAATACCCGTATTCAGTGTTCAAATTTTAAAAACGGATCGATGAACGCTTTATTTTAGACGTGAAACCCCGCCTTGGCGGCACCCAAAAGCCATTAAACAAGCATTGAATCTGAAGCCTTAAACGAGAGGACATCCCATGAAATCGCAGGACTATATCAATCTGGAAGAGGAGCTCGGTGCTCATAATTACAAGCCCCTGGATGTGGTCTTGCACCGTGGTGAAGGCATCTGGGTATGGGACGTCGAGGGCAACAAGTATATGGATTGCCTGTCGGCGTATTCAGCGGTCAATCAGGGCCATTGCCACCCGAAAATTATGGGGACCCTGGTCACGCAGGCACAGACGCTGACCCTGACCTCCCGGGCCTTCCGCAACGACCAGCTGGGGCTGCTCTACAAAGAGCTCTGCGATCTGACGAATTCCCATAAAGTATTGCCGATGAACAGTGGCGCAGAGGCGGTGGAAACCGTTATCAAGGCTGTTCGCAAGTGGGGCTATCAGGTCAAAGGGGTTCCGCGGGATCAGGCCGAAATCATTGTCTGTGAAAACAACTTTCACGGGCGCACCATCACCATTGTTGGTTTCAGCACCGATAAACCGTCCCGGGAAAATTTCGGGCCTTTTACACCCGGCTTTAAAATTATTCCTTTTGGCGACAGTCAAGCGCTTGAAGCCGCCATCACACCGAACACGGTAGCCTTCATGGCTGAACCCATTCAGGGCGAAGCCGGCGTAATCATACCGCCCGATGGTTATCTGCAGAAAGCCAGATCCATCTGTTCACAAAACAATGTCGTCCTGGTTTTGGATGAAATCCAGACCGGCCTGGGTCGCACCGGCAAGCTTCTGGCCGAAGAACACGAAGGGATTGAAGCCGATCTGACACTCATCGGCAAGGCGCTGTCCGGCGGGTTTTATCCCATTTCAGCGGTGCTTTCAAACAGGGAAGTCATGGACGTTTTGCGCCCCGGTGAACACGGCAGCACCTTTGGCGGTAATCCCCTGGCCTGTGCCGTCGCCAGAAGCGCTCTGAAGGTATTGGTCGAAGAGCATATGATTGAAAACGCCGCCGCGATGGGGGATTATTTTTTAACGAACCTATCGAGTATCCGGGCGCCCCATATCAAGGAGGTGCGGGGCAGAGGTCTCATGCTGGCCGTTGAGCTGATGCCCGATGCCGGTGGTGCCCGCAAATATTGTGAAAAGTTGATGTCCATGGGTTTGCTTTGCAAGGAAACCCATCAAGACACGATTCGTTTTGCGCCTCCGTTGGTTGTCACCAGAGATGAAATCGACTGGGCCCTGGATCGCATTGAGCCGGTTTTGACCACGCACCCGTAGAGCCGGTTATGTCGTTTTCTGGACGGGTTTCATAATGAGGAGAAGAGGAAGCCGCAGACCGCCTTGGGATAAAAAAAGGTGGATTTTGGAGGCATGGTACAGCCGCAGCCGCAAACCCGTTTCACGTCATCGATGCAAACCTCGTTGGTGATGATGGCCATATGTGCTTTTTCCTTCATGACGGCGGTCATGCATTTTGTGAAATTTCTCTCATATTCAATATGATGTGAGGCGGTTTGTTTTTTTCCCTGAATGCCCAGGATGTCTTCGATAATAAAATAATGCGCTACCGTCAGATCCAGCTGCTTTATCTGTTCCGGGAAATTCCATTTTAGCGCCGGCAAGGCTTCCGGCTTTAAGCGGATAGCATATGCATTTTCTTTAAAAATAATTCCAAAAGCCCAGGTTTTACCCAGAATGAAATCGCAAATTTCGCCTGGCTCCGGCACCGGTTTAATATTAAAGTTCTTTTGGAGTTTTTTCATTACGAGGGCTTCATCAAAATTGGCCAGATCCTTGATCAGACGATGCGTGGGCAGTATTCGGAGGTCATTTGCTTCAGTATTGGTCAGCCACATCAAATGATAATTGTAACCCTCCCGTCCTGTATGGGCAGGATTAGCGGCCATTTGCTGCTTCATATACGCCAGTGAACCCGCATAGCGGTGATGGCCATCAGCCAGAATAATCCGCTTGTCTTTTAGTTGCTCAATAAATTCAGCAATGATCGTCTCATCCTGAATAATACCCATGACATCTCTTACCCCCTGGTAATCCTCCACCTCGCAAATGGGTTGCTGGATGCAGGCATCCATATAGGCTTCCAGTTTAAATGATTTATCCGTATAGAGTCCGTGTGTCGGGCTGGCATTCAGCCGGGCTTCGGCCAACAGCTCTATCTGCCCTTTGACCGCTTCATCCATGACGTTTTCATGTCTCAAGATGATGTTATCCTCCCAGTTATAGACTCTGATCTTGCATATAAACCCCTTGCGACAATAGGGCCGGGGTTCGGACGGCAAAGAAAAATATTGATAGTATACATAGATGCCGGGCACCTCATCCTGCTGGATATATTTTTCCTGTTTCCATTCTCTTAAAACGGCCGCTGCGTTTTGCGCCGGTTGATCCCCCCGGGGAATCGAGATGTGGATGCTGTTCAGCGGATTGCAGTAAAGCGCCTCCCGTTGCTTTTCAGAGGCGACATCAAACAGGGGCGAGGTCAAATTATCGATATTTTCCAATAATGATGGACAATAGCGCCACGCCTTAAATGGTCTGATCTCAGCCATGGTTCCGTTAATTTCGCTTGATGCCAATTTGTAGTTGTAATGCCAATTCGGACTGCAATTATACGTCACGATGGCATCCCATTCAAGAGCTTATCTCAGAAATGCCAGGATTGAGGAAGAGGGTGGGGCACGAGGACGATGGCGAGGTTAAAAGCCATCCCCCCATTTTTTTTAGTCCAACAGCCTCCTGGCGTTTTGCAATTCAGCCTGAAATGTTCAATTACTATAGTAAAAATTTGTAAAGCAAAGTAAAGTAAAGTAAAATAGAGTAAAGTAAAGATAAAAAAAGCAGGGTTTTGCTAGTCCCTGCCTTTTTTTATACTTCATATTTTTAATGCTGATGTCTACAAGTCCCGGTAGGCCTCTCTTAAATCGAACACGGCCCTTCTTTGGACGAAGGAAAGCCTTCGGCGGTCAAAGCCGCTTCGACGTTCAGTCCGTTTTCTTCTTTCCGGACCCAGGCATATTCCATTTTTCTTGCGGCGCTCGATGCCTGACCGTGTTCCCCAATTGTCATGAAAATACTTGATAGCCGGTATCGCTTCACGTAACGGATTAAAGCTCGCTTCCATTCTTTCACCACCTGGATTGCTTTTCGCTGTTTTATTTTGGCTTTTATCTGGTCTTGACTAGAACCAATCTAAAAATAATTAGACGCCCTGAGGCGGGCAAGTGCCCGACAGCTTCCTGCAAATGCTCACATACATTTATGTATGCTGCATTTTTCGGCGGCCTGCGCCTCACTTTTGGACGTGACCTACAATGCTTGAGACAGGTTCTAAAAAAAAATTGTCTGGCGGGTTTTGCTCGTATTAAACGGGTAATTTTAGTTCTTTGTCCGCTAGAATATTGCCATATAGTACTATTTTAAACGAATCAACAGTTTTTTTAATTTATTTAATAAACTCAGATTAAGTATATTGATTTGCTCTTTAACGAATGAAATAACTGCTTAATTGCTGAGTCCAATTCATCTCAATTTATTTCATCGTCAGCCCCGAAAGTGCAGCAATTTCTTTCATCATGCGGTGAACAAAGATGTCTGCCGGCAAAGTTGGATCAGCCTGAAGTGCTTGGCCGAATTGCATGCGTACCTGGACGCGCTGTTGCCGCGCCCGGGTTGTATAATTGATGCCGACTGGAATAAAAGGGAGTTTCAGGCGGGAAAGCACAAATTTTACCATGCCGATCTGGCCGGGTCCCATTTTGTCGCGGTAGTAGGTCCCTTCCGGAAAGATGACGACTCCTTCTCCCTTCTCGAGCAGGGCAATCGTGGCCTGCAAAAAGCGCCGGCTTTCGAGGGGGCGCTGCCGGTTCAAGGGAATACCGCCCATTGCGCTGAAAAATCGGTTGCTCAGGGGATTTTTGAATAGCTCATATTTAGCGATATAGTAAATCGGACGCGGTGTAGCAACGCCCAGCAGAGGGATGTCCTCCCAGCGCTGGTGTTTGCTTAGCAGAATAAAGGCGCTGTCCCGTGGCAGGTTTTCGAGGCCGGCGGTCTCAATGCGGAAAAAAGGCATGAGCACAACCCTGACGAGACATTTAAAAACCTGAAAAAGATATTCATTTCTCCCCGACAGTTTTTGATTTGGCCCGTATTTTGTCAGGGCAGGTTTTTTGTCCACAACCAACCAATCCTCCTTTTCGACCGATTTGCAATCGTGTCCTTTATCCCCGTGGCCTATGACAGGGAGTGCTTTTTTTCCTTTAGGCCAATCGCGCAGATTGCCGCGATAACGGCCAATAGCGCTGAATAAATAAAAATGATTTGATAGCTTCCGGTCTTATCAAACCACAGACCGCCAATGTAAGCCCAGAACCCGCCTCCTAAATGGTGAACGGTGGTGATAAATCCGGAGATGAACCCCACGTGCGAAAACCCGTAAAGCCTTCCGACCAGCGTCGTTGTCAGCGGGGCCGTAACCATGAAAGTAAACCCGAAGCCGGCCGCAAAAAGATAAAAGGTAAGCGTATTCTGATATTTCAGTATCATCAGAAACAACAGCAGGCGCAGCACAAAGGTAAGGGCAATCGGAATTTTATTTCCTATCAGGTCCGAAATCGGTCCGGCAGCCAGGATGCCGCCCAGGCTCATCAAGCCAAACAGGGCCAGCATGTTGGCGGCTGTAGTCGGGGAGACGCCATAATCGGTGACAAGCGGAACCAGGTGCGTGATAACTAAGAAGTCACCACTGCCACAGATAAACATGAAAAGCAGAAAAAGCCAGAACGAGTAGGTATTCATGGCCTGCAGCAGATTCAAATCCGGATCATGGGCTGCCGTCACTGTTGACGTGTCGGGGTCGACGGCATCATTTGTTTGTTTACGTCCGTAGGGCTCAATTCCCAGATCTGCCGGGGCGCCTTTAATTACCGTGAGGGCTAAAATGGTGTTGATCACCAGAACAATTAAACCGATAAGCAGATAAGAGATCCGCCAGCTATAATTTAAAACAAACTGATTGAAAATTGGAACCAGCACAAACTGGCCCAGGCAAGTACCCGAGAGCGCCAGACTGATTGCCAGACCGCGGCGCTTTTCAAACCATTTACTCATCAATGCGGCGATCAGCGACACCGAAGCGCCACCGGCCCCCACGGCGGCTAAAATGCCGTAAAAAAGATGGAATTGCCATAGAGAACGAATCAGTGCAGTGCACGTATAACCGCCGGCCAGCAGCACGGTTGAAACCAGGATCACCCACCTCGGACCATAGCGGTCATAAATCTTTCCGGCGACACTGAGGGTCAAGGCGAAAAATACCATATTAAGAGAAAAGACCGATGAGATTGAAGCCCGATTCCAGCCAAGCTCGGCCATCATGGGTTTAAACATGATCCCGAAAGAAAACCGGGCACCGGACTGAAAAAAAAGGAGGAAAAAGCCGGCGGCCACGATATACCAGCCGAAATAGATGCGGGAAGATGCGGCGCCTTTTTGTGAAAAGATCATAAGCTTCCGTTTGGATTTGTGAGCGGGTGCGAAACCACCGATAGTGTTCCGCGTGCGCTTTGCGGTTAAAATTCCTTTTTTATATGAATACATTTCACCACGAAGGACACGAAAGGATAAAAACAATTATGTATTTTCCCTTTGTGTTCTTCGTGGTGAGACCCATATCAAATGTATCCTACCGGAGTTTCCCAGATAACCTCATATTTTTATTTAAAGTTATTTAAGTTTTCTTTGTGATCTTCGTGCCCTTTGTGGTGAAAATCTCCTCATGTCAACTGGCAGCAATAGCGAGCTCCATATCAGAGGTGTTTGTATGATTGCAAGCAACACCTGAACCCATCTCAAAAATGTATCTAACACTCAGGCGCGTGATCTGCTATTTTTGAGATGGGTTACTGATTTAGCGGTCGGCTGATGCGGTGCCAGGCTGACGGGAGCACCCCCCGTTGCAGGATTCCTGGAGCGGACTTCTTTAAAGAGATATGCGCTTGAAACCGAAACAAGATAGCCTTATATAAAGGGCGCTAGAAACATTGAATCTTTTCATACATTGAAACGTTAATCAGGAAAGCAGATATGGCCAATTGGATACCGTTTGTCGAAGGCGAATATGCGGTGGAGCAGGCGTTTGTCATTGCCCCGGACGACCGCGCGGTAGTGATTGAGAACGCGTTCATTGAAGTCTTTGCCACGGAACCGGGCCAGCGCTATTTGAAGGGCGGCGGCCGGATTCGCAACGTTCTTCTGGTGGAACTGCTCGAAGATCACGACGACCTGGACCTCATTCTTGATCTGGGTGATGAGTTTAAATACCGGCTTCGAAAGCCCGAGCTTCAATCCGGGAAATTTTTTTCCCCGGATGCAAATTCATCACTTCAGTTCAGGCCGGCCGGGCCCTGGGTTCAAATTCCGCAACCGGAATTTGAACTTTTGATGTCCAGACTCAAGCTCCTTGATTAGAAGCCATTCCTAACTCCAGCTAATAGCCACGAACAATGTCTACCCGATTTACCGGCCTTTTTCCGGATTTTACCCGGTGGTAATTTTCGATAATCTGAGGGGTAACCGCTCTGGGGAAGGTGATGCTGGAAATATGGGGTGTGACGACGATTTTGGGATTACGCCAGAACGGGTGGTCTTGTGGCAGGGGCTCGACCTCAAACACGTCCAGGCAGGCACCGGCCAGCTGACCCGAATTCAGTGCCGCGATCAGGTCGTTTTCGACCAGGTGCTCTCCCCGGGCGACGTTGATCAAATAGGCGCCGGCGGGCAGTTTGCCAAACATATTATGGTTTAGGATTCCCTTCGTCTTCGATGTCAATGGCAGCATGCAGATCAGGACGCGGGCCTGAGATAAAAAATCATCCAGCATGTCCTTTCCGGCCAAACTTTTTATCCCTTCGATTTCCTTTGGTGTCTGACTCCAGCCGGTAACCGGAAAACCCAGATAGCTGAGTTTTTTAGCTGCATCTTCGCCGAGCTGGCCCAATCCCATAATGCCGATATTTAGATCTTCCGCCAGCAGAGGTTTGCGGGGATGCCACTGGCTTTGCGCCTGATCGGCTCTGTAATCATCAAACTGGCGGCAAAAGTTCAGCACCGCCAAAACCACATATTCGCTCATTGATTGTGCCATGGAGTGTTCTACCACACGGGTGATCGGCACGCCTTCGGGCAGATGCGGGTCGGCCAGGATGTGATCGACGCCGGCTCCCAGGGAAGCGATACATTTTAAGTTTTTAAATTTATTGAACTCGCCGGGCGGATGATGCCAGCTCAGCGCAAATTCAATATCCTCCGCATTGCCGGTATCGGGCCAGATGCGGATATCGATTCCCGGCTCCAGCCTGGTGAGATGCTTGACCCACGAGGTCACTTTGATGTCCGGTGCGATGATTAAAAATGCCATGTTCGGTTGTTCCTTGTCTTTTAACAGCGATCAGAAGTCGGAGGACAAATTTCAGAGGTCAGAAATCAGAAGACAGAAGGTGTCTGAATAAAATGGCCATGCACGGCTTAAACCCTTGTCGTCTGTCATCTGCTTTTTAAGATCTCATCAAACCGATCCCGGCTCTTTTTCAACAAGCGGCGATCTTCTGTGAATATTTCCAGGGTGGCGGTGTCGTCGTAACCGCATTTTTTGAGGGCCTTAACAATTTTTAAGAAATCGATTGTACCGGCACCCACCGCTAGATGATCGTCGCGTTCTCCATAATTATCGCTGATGTGCAGATGGCCGATGCGATGGCCGAATTTTTTGACAAATTCCAGGATCCGCCGGCCGTCCGGGCTGCCGATGTTGGCGTGTCCGGTGTCCAGAGTCAGTTTTAGATCCGGGAACTCTTGTAGAATTTCAACGAAATCAACCGGCTGAAAATATGCCCGGCATCTGGGAAACATGTTTTCAAGGCAGACGCATAGCCCCAGTGTTTGAGCCCGGCCGATGATCGATGCCAGACTGTCGTAGGCAAGGGCCAGAGCGGCTTCCTTTACATAAACGGCCAGACCGCCGATGTGTCCGGGGTGTATAACAACTTTTTTGGATCCGAGTTCAGCCGCAACTTCCAGCGAATGAAACATTTCCTGCAGCGATGCTTCACGGAGGCTGTCGGTCAGGTCGGCGGTGGATACAAAGGTGGGAAGATGGCAGATGATGTCCAGAGAATACGCATTCAGAGCGCTTACAATTGAATCCAGCTGATGGCGGATGATCGAATAATGTGCACGGGGAGGATCCATCGTCAGTTCCAGATAGTCAAAGCCCAGAGCGGCGATATCGGCCATTTCCTCGGCAACCGGTTTAATCGGAAAATTCATGGCTCCGTATTGCATGGTTTTTTCTGCTTTCAATCTTAGCGATGATGGGAAATGGAACGCTCAGCGAAATCGATCGACACCGAACGCTGTCGGGTCAATATGGGGCCTGCGCCCGGTGATGATCTCGGCCACCAGCTTTCCGGTGCAGGTCGCCATGGAAATACCCGACATCCCGTGCCCGGTGGCCACCAGCAGGTTGGGATATATCGGAGTCCGACCGATGATCGGCAAATCGTCGTAAACCATGGGACGCATGCCGGCCCACTCTTCGATTGCCGGTACATCGACGGGCGCTTTTAAATATTCACCGGCGGCGGTCATCAGATTTTTAATGCGTTTAACAACCATATCGGAATTCAAACCTGAAAATTCCATGGTGCCTCCCAGGCGAAATCCGCTTTTCCAGGGTGTCGCCACGACGCTTCTTTCATAAAAATAACATGGAATCGCCGGGCACGCCGCCGGGCGGGCCATGGTGAGGCTGTAGCCTTTGCCGGGCTGAACCGGCAGGTTCAGATTTAGGCGGCTGGTGAGCTCAGGCGTCCATGCGCCGGTCGCCAAAACATAATGATCGGCCGTATAAATTCCACGGGTCGTCTGTGCTTTGCGGACTCGCCGGTTTTCCACAGCCAGGCTTTGCAGACGGCAGTTTTCTTCGACGACCAGACCCATTTTCAGCATGACCTGCTGCCAGGACCGCAGCAATTTATCCGGCCGCAGATGACTGTCGGTTTTATGATACCAGGCGCCGTAAACATCTTTGCGGAGTGTGGGCTCGAGATCAAAGAGCTCATCACCGACCAGGGAAACCGCACCCAGTCCAAACGGTTTGAGTCGGTCGTTGGTGCGGGCATATTTTTGCATTTCCGATCGCGATTTAAATACCATCAGAACGCCTTTTTCCTCCCAATCACATTCGATTTGCTCCTCTTTGAATAGCTCGGCAAACAAATTTTTGGAATTTTGTAAAATTAGGGCGCGGGCTTTGATGGCGTGATCCCTATGTCGAGTGTTGCACTTTCTTGCAAAGCTCAAAAACCACTTAAATCGCTCTATATCCGGTGAAAGCTTGATATAGAGGGGCGAGCGGCTCAGAAACGCGCGCTTCATTTCCTGTCGGACAGTGCCCGGGGCACACAGGGGGACCAGATGGCTGGTAAAAATAAGTCCGCAGTTTCCATATGAAGCGCCGGCACCGATCGTATCCTGATCCAGCAGACGAACATATTTGCCCGCTTTCGCCAGATAATAAGCACAGGCCAGCCCGATAATGCCGCCGCCGACTACCAGAACATCACTGTGTTGATCCATTGAACCGCCAGCTCTCCTGCCGCTAGAATTGCACACCTGGGTGCTTGTCGGACCATATGAAAAAGGGACGGGTGTGTCAACTGAGACCCGCAGTGTGAACGCGAATACGATGACTTTTCAGCCGCAAGATGAATAGGAGGTTAGGCAACACGCGGGCACTTCGCACCCGTCCCCGATTAGAAATGGTTTTTGGGGGATAAATTTCAGATTCAGGGGGGGCCCATGCGATTTAATTCCAGCAGGTCAATGGCATTCTGCATTCTGCTGTCATCCATAGGAAAAACCTGGCTTTTAAAATTTTCGCGAAAGGCTTCCTGCTGGCCTTCATTTACCTGCCTGGAAAGCGGCGTATAGTAAAATGCCAGTTTCATATTGTTCCTGTTTTCATAGATTTTCAGTTTGATTTTGGCCTGCTTGTGCTTCCATTGATAGGTAGTCTGCTCTGCCGGCATTGTTTTGGTAATTTTAGGCAGACCGTAATTTTGGTTCATATGTCTTCTGAGCTGGCTGAAGACTTCGATGGTTTCGATATTGATATAGACGGCGAAAAACTGATCCGCATAGGAGCCGTAGACGACATCGGATATTCTAATGTCATTAATGGTGTAAACGCGCTCGGGGCTAATAAAATAACTGATATTTAAATTTTCCCTGACTTTTTTGAAGCCGGCCATCTGGGACAGGTTTGTCTTCCACCGGATATCAAAAAAACCATCTTTCAGATCAGCCGCCTGCAGGTTGCCGGCGCTCATCAAAAAGACCACCATTAGAAAAATCAGATAGTTTGGCTTGCGCATGAGTTTAACCTCTCCAATGATAACGCTTTAAAAGTATGCTTTTTCAGGCCATTCGTCAACTCAACGCTGCCGGGATACCTGTAAAAATTGGTAACGATCGGCTGACTGCACGTTGATGTGGCGCACCTGGGTATCCTGAAGGATGCTCAACGGCACCGTTACGCCGGCCGGCCCCAGTCGCCAGATCTGCCTGAAAAAATCCGCCAGCCCCTTGACCGGGAGCTGATCGACCGCCAAAACGATGTCACCGACCTTGATGCCGGCTTTTTCAGCGGGCCCCCCCGGAGTCAAACGAATGATAAAAACACGTCCATGGGCTTCATCGGCGTTGATCCCCAGCCAGGGCTGCGGCGGCTGCAAGGAACGCCCCTTATCAATCATGTCGGCAAGAATCGGTTTGATAAGATCGATGGGGACCGACATGTTGCACGGCAGGATACCCAGGCCCGGAACGCTGAGCCGGGTCAGGATCGATCCGATTCCCAAAAGCTCTCCCTGACTGTCGATCAGGGCGGCACCGCCATAATCAGGGTATGGCGGACTGGTGTAAATGGCTTCTTCAAGCAGGTATTCCCAGTAGCCGGCAAATTCCTTGCGGGAAACAACCCGTGAACCCAGCACCGCTTCAGGTCCGCCGAACCCGACCATCAGTATCGGATCGCCTTCTTTCAGCTGAGACGATTGGCCCAATTTCAGAGGTTCTATCGGCAGGGGCGGTTCGGCCCGTAAAATGCCGAAGCCGGTTTTATAATCGTAGGCCACAAAGCGAGCGCTGACCGGATCGCCCTTAACGTTATGGACTTCTATGGTTTCAGCTTCCAGTATCAGGTATCCGATAGTGAGGATGTGCCCCCGGTCATCAATGACCACACCATTGCCCGCCCGCTCGGTTCCCAGTATTTGCGCCGTGGACGCATCCGGAGGTATGGTGGCTTTGATCTTGACAATGGCATTCAGAATCTCTTCAGGGGTTTGCATGGCGAAAACCGGCAAGCTAAAACCGATGATGATTCCAATGACAATAAATACATATTTTTTTTGCGTTTCCATATTTCCATACCTCATTCCGTGATTGAACCGGGCTGATGGATATTGCTTAGACGTGGTTTCAAAACCCCATCTCCCCGCTCAATGAAGCGGGATTTCGCATCTATATGAATTTCGACAATCAATCGCGATGCGATGACACACACCCAATATAATCCTAATCAGTGGGTTTGCCAACTCATTGATTGCAGATGGCAGGCATTCTGATCGTGTTCATCATTGCGCGGGGCTCAAAAACACGTTATATATATAATCCATCTCAATAATTGTATCCTTATATCTGGGTTTCTTTCACGCCAGCACATGAATTACGCAAAATCAGCGTCTGTTTTATTCATGGTGAAAGGAAAGAAAAATGGATTTTGAACGTTATTACCTCGATTTATTTGAAATGTTGAATGCCTGCTGCAAAAAGATCGCATCCGGTAAATATGACAAATCGGACTCGGAACGCTTATTCGAACTGTCAAAGAAGGGCAGATATCCGAGTATTCTGGCAGAATTGGCCGAATCGTTCGGTATGATGCTGGTCAAAGTTGAAGCCAGGGAATTTGAACGGGTGCAGTTTATCGAAGAGCTTGAAGAGGCCAAGGCCAAACTCGAGGATTACTCAAAGAAGTTGGAAAAAGAAATCGAAGAATGCTGCCCCGAAGAATCCCGCAAAGGCTAAGATCGGTCGGCGGTATCTGAACGATTCCCGCATGCGTTCGCCCGAAGTTTTGCCAGCCCCGGAGGAGAATCTGGATGTTGCGCGCAACCGTCTTGCTTTCATTCCTGCTTGCCCTGTCGGGTTTTGTCTTTTTTTCGATTGATGAGGTTGACGCCGGCACGCTTTCCGATCGGTTGATCAGCGCGGCCGAACTGGGCCAGGTTGATGAGGTGGCAGGGTTGCTGGACCAGGGGGTGCCGGTGGAGGCCAGGGACGAAGACGGCTGGACGGCTTTAATGAAAGCCACCTATGAGGGCCACGAAAATGTTGTTCAAGAGCTCATCGGCAGAGGGGCCGATGTGGATTCTCAGGAAAATGCCGGCTGGACGCCTTTGATGATGGCGGCTCAATTCGGTTACCGCGAAATCGCCAGTATACTGCTCGACAGTGGCGCACGGATTGACATTCAAAACAGCGCCGGCACCACCGCCGTCATGCTTGCGGCGCTCAACGGTCACCGGGGAATGCTGACCGACCTTCAGCCCACTGCGGCCGCAGTCAATATGCGAGACCATAAGGGCAAAACGGCCTTGATTTTTTGTGCCGGTGGCGGATTTGATGAGGGGGTGCGGCAGCTGATTTCCTTTGGCGCTGCCGTTGATGCCAAAGATAACAACGGCAAAACGGCTCTGATCCTTGCCGCCCAACTGGGGCATGAAGCCGTGGTGAAAACGCTTCTGGAACATTGTGCCGATGTCCGGGCCAACGATAACCAGGGAAAAACCGCTTCAAAATGGGCCGTCGAGAAACAGCATTCCAAAATATTTCAGCTGCTGGTGACTGCCCCGCCCTGCAATTAGAAGCCGTCTCAAAAATGTCTTTTGAGACGGCTTCTAATATTTTTCCACAAACAACTTCGCAGTGCCCAAGGGTTTACTTCAGCCGGGCTTATTTTCAACAATGCGGTATCGTCTGTTTTTGACTTTTATAAAATACTGCGCATCGCTGTATTCCAGCAGATCCGAGATTTTCATCAGCCCGCGCTCGGTAAATTTGATGGTTTCCGGCCCCATCCGCATGTAGAGGCTGTCATTTCGCGTAAAAAGGCTTTTGGGTTTCAATTTGACCTGCTTTTTGGTGTTGAGGATCAGGGTGATATTTTTATCCGTCATTAAATCTACGGCAAACAATGCAGTGTCCTCATAATGGAAGTAAACCTTTTCCCGCAGGTTTTCCCTTTCCTGGAAAAGGTAGTACCCGGCTTCGTCTTTTCTGATCGAGGCGTGGAAATAATCGATAATCTTTTTATGCTGAAACTCTCCATGCGCATTATGCCAGCGCCCGTTTTTATCCAACCAGAAAACGGCTTCATCTTTCGGTATGACAATTTCGCCAGGTTTTTTCTTCATAAAAAGCCCTTCGCCTGTTTTTACCGCTAAAAGCTGCATCTAATTTTCTGAGTAAAAAACACCCTGATTCCGCAATTCGTCAGGTATTCTACCATATATGATCTTCTTGACAATTCTTTTTTTGGTCACATTTTGGAGATAACGCTTGTCACATAAATTACATGGCAGGACAGGGAGAGATGATTTCGGAATTTTCGTTCGGCAAAATCGTCGTTGACGGCAAAACCTATACCAGCGACATTAAAATTGTTGACGGACGGGTGATTTCCGATTGGTGGCGCAAAAAAGGCCATCGGGTGGATATTGAGGACATTTCCGATATCCTAGCAGCCGAACCTGAGATTGTGGTCATCGGTCGAGGCACACCGGGATTATTGAAATCAACGGCATCCCTGAGGGAATATCTGGCGGCAGGCCATATCGAATTAATTGAAATAAAGACGCCCAAAGCGATTGCAGCCTTTAACAAACTTTTTCAGCAGGGCCGGAAGGTTGCGGCTGGATTTCATATCAGCTGCTGAAAACACTTTCTATCAATAAGGAGCTTGTAATGAGAACTTGCCGTTTGCTTATAGGTTTAATGCTGGTTGTTTTTTTCATCTTCAACAGTCATCTGGGCGTATCTGCCGGCTTAACAGATATTTTTAAGGGCGCTCAGGATGTTTTGGGGGGGTCAGGCACGCTTACCAATGATGAAATCATCGCCGGACTGAAGGAGGCCCTTGCGGTCGGAACGGAAAAAGCCGTGGCCCTGGTGTCCCAGGCGGATGGATATTACGGAAATTCGGATATTAAAATTCCGCTTCCCGAGTCTGTTCAGAAAGTTGAAAAATTTTTGAGAGCGTCGGGCTACGGGCAAAAAGTGGATGCATTCGAGCTGAGCATGAACCGGGCGGCAGAACGGGCCGCTCCCGAGGCAAAATCGATATTCGGCGACGCGATCAAAGCCATGAGCTTTGAGGATGCCAAAAAAATTCTCAATGGGCGCGACAATGAGGCCACCCTTTACTTTGAAGATCAAACTTCGGACCGGCTTAATAGGATATTTAAACCCATCGTCAAAGATGCCATGGGGGAGGTCGGTGTTACCCGTTCCTACCAGGATTTAAATGCCAGAATCGAAAGCATACCGTTTGGCAAGAGCGCCGGTTTCGACCTGGACCAGTATGTTACCGACGGCGCTTTGAAGGGGCTTTTTACAATGTTGGCCGAGCAGGAGAGACAAATCCGCACCCAGCCGGCTGCCAGGGTGACCGATCTGCTGCAGAAAGTTTTTGCCGGTCAATAGGATTTGAGATGGTTTCTAAAAGTTATAAGGGCGGCTGTCCGCATCCGCCTTATAAAATCCGGCGATTTCATCCCCCAATGATTCGAGATAATCCGTCAGCTCTTGTTCACTCTGAAAAGTGAGGGTTCCCACGTGGCCGTTTATGTGTCCCCTGTCGGCATCCGCTCCCCTGCTGCACATGGCTTCTAAGAACTTGTCCACATCGTTTTGATATTGCTCAGCCAGCTGCTTTTCGCTGATTGCCTGGCGAACATGCCCGTACGCGTCAAAATAAACGTAATATTTCATCCGATCTGTCCCTGATTTTTCAATCCGGATATGGCAGCCACGACTTTATTCTGGGCCTCAAGGATTTCATGCGGCTCAATCGAATCGGTCTGTTCTATGGATTCCAGCAGCAAAGATGCGCTTCTTTCCGGCAGATGGTTGAACAGTTTGATTTGCACCTTGCCCTCCATATCTTTTATGGCTTTTGCCAGATCATCGATATTGATGATCTGCAGGAATTGCTTGATGACCTGGCCGTTGAGGCGGGCGATAATATTGCCCAGTTTGGCGGACGAACTCGATGCTGCGGGTTTTTCTTCGATTTTTTGCAGATAGAGATCCAGTTTTTCCCTTTCTTTGGCTTCGAACGCTTCTTTGTACATGTTGTGACCGGGCTCACCGAGAAATGACAGTAAAAGTTCTTTGAGCAGTTTCGGATGCATGCCTTCCAGAATGCCCATGACCCCTTCCAAAATAATGCAGCGTTGCAGCAAATCCTTGCCGGTGTAATCTCCGGTAAAAATGTAAAGTTCCAGAATGGTTCTGGCGGTATGGCTTTTGACCCCGTCCAGGGCCAGTTGAAGTCCTTTGGACAACAGAAATGAATCGTTTTCTTCGGCTTCTTTGCCCAGTGACAGCAAACCGTAACTGCGCGCTTTGTTGGCTAAAAATAGGATTTCAGAAATCAGATCCAGGCATTGACGTTTGGCGTCTTCGTTTACCCGGAGCTGCTGACAGAATTCAGCATCGTATTTCATGCAATCTCCTCTGAATTTATGAGCCTGGTGTACCCTTTCTTTTGATTTTAGCCAGCAGGTTCTGCTCGATCTCATCTTTGACCTGCTGCAGCTGCTTTTTTTTATTAGCCCCCTGAAATATTTGAACCATTTCAGCGGCATAGTTTTTGGCACGGCGATGGCCTTCAGCAGCTGCCTCTTCTATAATATGCCAATTGCGGGTCGTGGTAAAGTGATTAAAAGCTTCGCTCAGCTCGGGGAAAAGCTCCCGGGGCATGCCATCCAGAAAAGCGGCATACAATCCCAGCGCGGCGGTTTTGCGGCTGCTTATCAGATGGGGCAGCGTTCCGTTTTGATGGGTGTCCGCCAGCAGGTCTTTTAGCGCTCTGGCAAGCAGTTCAACGGGTGAATGCGGAAAGGTGGCAACGAGATCGCGCCAGATTTTCGAACGAAACGTCGAATCACTGAGTTCTCCAATCTCATGATAGACATAGTTGTCTTTCTGGACTGCCAGAATTTCGGGCAGATGTTGCCGCCAGACTTCGGGTTGCTCATTTTTTATGTTCAGCCTGCAGTGTTGAAGGGCAAATTGCAGTGCCGGACGAGCTGATTTTTTTATGTATGCCATCTGGTCCCACAGATACAGTCGGGCGGAATCGGTCCGCAGCACGATCGACCGGTCCTGGGAAAGCGCCGGCAGAGTCAGCAGGTCACGGGCGAGCTCCCGCCCTAAGGTGTAAACGGTGTATCCATTGTACAGGGCTTTATTTTGGATCTCGGCCAGAAAAAAAGTTGGTTTTAAACTGAAGGCATATCCGGCGCCGTAGAAAAGTCCCCGGGGCGCAAGGACCGCATTGATTCCGAGGGTGTCGAATGGATCGTAGGGTTTGCCCTGGATCGAAAGATCCCGGTACGTTGCATCGGCCAGTTTTTCCCAGAGCGCTTCTTTTTCACCGATCCAATCCAGAATTTCAGACGAGTCTTTTTCTTCCCAGGGATTCAGGCGGTGTTCCCATTTATAAAGATCGCGCAATCGCAGGGCCAGGCCGCAGGTGGAATACAATCCGGCATGCTGCGCATCGCTAATGTCGCAGTTGTCGAGTACTTGACGGGCGACGGTTTCAACTTCGAACATATCGTTTCCCTATCCCTTCCGGAGCGATTCGGATTTGTGTTTCATCCGTATGTGACCCTGTTAGAATGATAATGGATGGAAACGATGAGGTCAAGGCCCGGGAGCAGCGGTGTTGCCGGCGATATCGCCCAGGAAGCCGGTTGCGGCTGCGATATCAGCCCCATGGGCGGGCCGGATCGATTGGCCCCGAAAGCATTCGTTCTGGGGAGCACTCGACAGAAGGTGCTTCATGCGCTAAAGGATAAATCGGTTCTGATTGCCGATTGATGCAGCCTTCAGTCCCCTGACCGGCAGCGATTCAGGCAAAATACCTGACCAGACGCGGCAAAATATTGATTTTCGTTGGAGTGGTTCCGAATATTTCCCCATCAGGCAATAAAATTTTTTGGGGGCGGGTGCAAATTCGTGCCGTTTTGGCCTTAATGAATCGGACGGCCGGGTTTTCACCATGGGTTCCTTTAAATATCTTGGGAAATGTTGCAATCAGGCTCAAACGGCTCAGGGGCGAGAGCACGACCGCGTCGAACAGTCCGTCATCAATCTGTGCTTCGGGCGCCATCAGCATGCTACCGCCGGTATATCTGGAATTGCAGATTTCCACGAAGCAGTTTTTGCCGCTGATGACATTTCCATCAATTTCCATTTCCATTTCATGAAAGTTTAGCCCCAGCAGGCGATAAAAAACGCCGATCACATAACTGAAATCTGCGGCCTGTTTAAATCGGGCGGCCGTTTGGGCCACATCGGTAACGAAGCCGAATCCCATTAGATTAACAAAATAATAGGCATCATGGTCCTGTGAAAACCGGCAGACATCGACTTCTCGGGTGGCCTGTCGGCCCAAAGCGGCAATTCCGTCTTCGATGCTAAGAATTTGCAAATCTCTGGCAAAAGAGTTTCCGCGGCCTACCGGCAGGATGCCCAGCGGCGGCAGCTGTTTATCCCCGTGATATTTTAAGATGCCGTTGAGCACCTGGTAATTGGTGCCGTCACCCCCCATCGTCACAACAGCGTCATATTCGCGGATGGGGAACTGCCTGATCATCTCAAAGGCGTGTCCGTGGTATTGGGTCGGGAACAGATCAAAACCGATGTTACCCTCCGATAATTTCTTTTCAAGAGAGGGGCTTATCATTTGATTCTTGACTTCTTTGGAGCGTGAATTGGCAATCAGCGCTATTCTCATATTCATTCATACCAAAAGCGGAAAGCATCCGGGTTTTCGCGCACGGTTCTAAAACGGTTGATTGGCGATCGGGGGTCGGCATACCCCAGTGCGATGCCCAGCACGATTTCTTTATTGTCGGAGATATCCAGGGCCTCCGCGATTTCAGCCCCATAGGCGGTGATCAGCCCGATCGGGCATGTTGCCAGGCCTTTGGCCTCTGCGGCCAGCAACAAATAGGATACGCTCAAGCCCACATCCAGATAGCGAATTTTTGGAAACAGCCGGTCCAGGGTAACGATAATCGCCACCGGTGCTCCGTAAAAGGAACAGCTGCCTTCCTCGACAAACCGGTTGAATTCGAGGCCCATCTCGGCCACTTTAGGCGCCATGGCCTGTGCCGCCCGGCGACTGCGGTTTTTAAATATATCAGGCAACGGATTTTCGGTTTCGGGGCCGCAGGTGATGTTGCGTTCGGCATGGGCGCGTTTCAACCGCTGCACCAGGCGGTCTTTTTCTTCTCCGTAAACAATTACATATTCCCAGGGCTGCAAGTTGATGGCCGAGGGCGCCCTGCCGGCATATCTAAAAAGCTCTTCGATGTCCGCACGCGCCACCGGCTTCGAAAGATAGGCCCGTGCGCTTTGACGGTTGGTCATGGCGGAAAACACATTCATAAGGTCTCCATAATGAAAAGTTAATTGTTACGAGTTATGGGTTAATGCTGAATGGCTACTCGGAGCCGCTTTTTGAAGAATAACAAATAACATATAACCAGCAACTGCGCCGCGGGCCTTGACAGGTGCCGGCGATGATTATATTTTCCTTAATTTTCGGCATATGTCAACAAGGAGGTGGCGTGGAAAGAGCGATGCTGTGGTTTAAATGTGCGGCGGTGCATGATCCGGTGCGGCCGGTTTTGAAGCAACCTGCGGTGCTTGGCTGGGAAGCCAAGCAGCGGCAAGTTGATCTGGTGATTGAGCGGCCGTTTGAGGGTGCGGAATTGCTGCAACGTATGAAGGGCTGGTTTACAGTCGATGTCTTTGCGGCCTTAGCGATCATTCAGCAGTATGGAAAGCTCAGGGTATTGGACGGCCGCGATCTGGTTGTCGAGACCCGCAGTCAGTCGGAAATGGAAGCGCTGTCGAAAGAATTAACGGAGGCATTCGGGCAGGAGGCCTGGCTGGAGCCGATTGCCAAAACCATGCTGACATGACCGGTTCCCGGAGGGATCTATAATGGAAAAGAATCAACAGCTGCCCTCAGTGGAAGCGGTACCGGCCGCAACGGTTATCCTGGCGCGTGAGCATCAGTCGGCGCTTGAGGTTTATTTGCTAAAAAGAAACGCCAAAAGCGGTTTTATGGGGGGCAACTATGTCTTTCCGGGCGGAATTCTGGATCCGGCAGACTGGAACCTCAGCGTCTGGCAAAACCATGTGGACCTTGCCGCTGAAAGGCTTTGCAACCGGCTGGGCGGGGGTCTTTCCATTGAACAGATCATGGCTTATGGCGTTGCTGCAATTCGTGAGACCCTGGAAGAAGCCGGCGTGTTTTTTGCGAGCCGCGTGAATCAGGGTGAGTCGGATTTAAAGCGCGTTGCTGGTCTTCGCTCCCGGGCGGAACCAGCGCGAGGTTGGTTTTTAAATCTGATCATTTCAGAAGGCTGGACACTGACGCTTTCGGCGCTCTATCGCTGGAGCCATTGGATCACGCCGCTGCTGATGAAACGACGCTTTGACACCCGGTTTTTTCTTGCGTTTATGCCCCCCGGCCAGTGCTGTGAGCCGGACAGCCGCGAGACCACCGACGGGCGGTGGATCAGCCCCGCAAAAGCGCTTGCCGCCAACATTGACGGTGAGATGCCCCTGCCGCCGCCGACCATGGTGGTGCTTCAGGGGCTTTTGAAATATTCGACGCCGAGCGATTTAAAAAAGAGCGCCGCATTGCGAACCTGGGGCCCTGCGAATATGCCCCGCCTGATTCCGCTAAAAAATAGCGCCGTGCTGGTTGAGCCCTGGGATGCACAATACCATCAGACAAAAATCGAAATCGATGGGGACTCCCTGGCAAAATCCCTGCTGCCGGCAGGGGCGCCGTTTTCCAGAATATGGTATCATGAAGGTCTTTACCGGCCCATAAAGGCCTGAAGCCGGTGCGGCTCTGTGGTGGCGGTCTTTACGCGTCGGGTTCGATGTGGCCGGGGCCGAAAACATTTCTTCCGATGGAAAGTCTCAATTCTTTGTCCGGCAGCTCATCTTCATCGCCGGGCCAGTGAATCCCCTCCCAGATGACCCGTTCCAGGCCGTCGTCTTTTTTGCATGCAAAACAAATCGGCGGCTTTCTGCCCCTCTGAGCCGGTTGCCCGGGAACATGGATCAGTTTGCCGACAGGATTGCCCTGGGCGGAAACACCGCAAAGCAGCGAACATCCACAGTCCAAAAACTTAAAGGCCACCCCGATGGCTTGCGGGTATGCGTTTAGAATAATCTGGCAGGACTCTTCGAAAGCGCTTGATCGAAAATTCGTTTTTTCTTCCATGGGTTACTTTTCGCAGGTTGAATTAATTGATGTAGCTGTAAATTTTATATTCCGTTTCCTTGCCCAACAAGATGTCAATTTTAGACTGCAGCACCAACCGTTCCGGGCTGGTGACCCATCGATTCCAATCTTCAGCCGTTTCCCAGGTGCTGATCACCACCGTTTCACCGGGTTTGTCGATGCGCCGCAAGGTTTCCCCTGAAATGTAGCCTTCCTGCTGGGTTGTGGCAATCCTTAATTCTTTGATAAGCGGTAGTAATTCTTTTTCTTTATCTCTGGGGACATTCCGTTTGATGACAATTTTCACCGTCATATTTATCTCCTTTACCTTGTTTGCAAAAAAAGATCGGATCAGTGGCGCAAGTTTAAATCTGCAACTCAACGACATCGCCTTCCTGCAGCACATAATCTCGCTGGACCAGCTGGCCGTCAAATACGCCCGAACCCCATACTTTTGCGGCCTTTAATTTTTGAGTGAAATCCTGATGAACTTTGCCGGCAAAATCGGCGATGGTGCAGCCTTTTTTTAAAACAAAAGGTGCGGTAAAATCAGGCTTTTTGCCGGGTGATTTCGAATATACGCGGATGATATTCAGGCGTTCCACGATGGTTGCTTTCAAAAGATCCAGGTTGCGCCCGGTGGTGACCGAAGCCGCCACCATTGGCCAGTTATCACCCAGCAGTTCCCGAAAAATATCCAGATTTTCATCGGTCGCCGTGCTGTCGTTTTTGTTGGCCATTATCAAAAATGGAACCAGACTGATGCCGCGCTGCCCGGAGTATCGATCCTTTAACCGCAGCGGAACGATGCGATGCTCCCCGAGCAGGGCGATCGTGTCTTCAAGTTGCTGCAACGGGTCGGTTTGCAGGTCCACCATCAATAGCACAAGATCACAACGGCGGATCAGATCCATCATTTCCGGGTCAACATATTCACTGCTCAGCGGTGGTGTGTCTATTAGCTGGATCTGAATGTTTTCCATCGGCATCATGCCCGGCGTCGGTTTCCAGGTGGTATGCGGAAAATCAGCCACCTCCGGTGTGGCGTGGGTCAGTGTGGCCACCAGAGCGGACTTGCCGACGTTGGTTGCGCCGACAACCACCACCTGCCCGGCGCCCTCTTTGTTGATATGGTAGACCGATTCATGTTTGGCAAGGCTTTTTTTAGCCTGCGCGGCAGATTTCAATTTTGAAACCCGCCTGCGCAAATCGGCTCTGAGTTTGTCGGTGCCTTTGTGCTTGGGGATGATGGCCAGCATATCTTCAATACAGGCCAGTTTTTCTGCGGGCGTGCCCGCGGTTCGGTAACGCTTTTCGACTTCAAAATATTCAGGGGGCAGATTTGCTGGCATAATGATATACTCGAAGTTGCTTTAAAACCTCGGATCAGGTTTCCCGCATGAACGCGGGATTGCACGTCTTGATACAAATTAAGGTGTGCATCAAAGCCCCGCTGCATTGAGCGGGGAGAGGGGGTTTTGAAACCACTTCTCGGCCACGGCATCTCATTATCGCAACGCTTGAGATTAACGTTAAGGAAAATCGGAAAGAAAGTCAACTATGGCCTGTTGGATACGACCACCCGCCACAGGAGGTTGATTTTAGCACCGCTAAAATGTATGCATACAAACGGCTCAAAATATTAGAAAGGGGGAACTCCCGGGCAATGAAAGCAGAATGGATTACCGCATTTGGAAAAATGACCTACGGCATCTATGTTCTGACTTCATGCCATCAGCGGCAGATCAATGGCATGATTGCCTCCTGGGTTTCGCAGGTTTCCTATGACCCGCCACTCATAACCGCGGCAGTCCACACCCATCGCTATTCTCATAAACTCATTGAAAAAGGCGGCAGTTTCGTACTGCACGTGCTGGCGAAGTCCCAGACGAATTTTCTGTCTCGGTTCAAGGGCAGGGACCCGGAAGCCAAATTTTCCGCTTTAAAATGGACGCCAGGCCAATCCGGATGCCCCATTTTAAGCGAATGTCTGGCGTATCTGGAATGTGAGCTTCGAACGCATTACCGGCCGGGAGACCATACTTTATTTATCGGCGAAGTGATCGATGCCGGTGTTTTAGCCGAAGGTTCCCCCTTGACCACCGGGGAGTATGAAGGCCAGTATCTTGGCCGGGAATAGAATCATTTGGTTATAAGTGGTTTTTGTATGGAAATTATACTTCAATATCCTTTCACACAAGGATATGACTGCGGAAAGGAGAATTTATATATGACTGCATGGGAGAATTATCTGGATGCAAACCAGGATCGCTACCTCAAGGAACTGCTTGAATTTTTGAGCATTCCCAGTGTTTCCAGCTTAAAAGAACACAAGGAAGATGTTCAGAGAGCCGCTGAATGGGTTGCCGCCCGACTACAGTCTGCCGGCATTGAAAATGCTCGGGTACTGCCAACCGGAGGGCATCCGGTGGTCTATGGGGACTGGATGCATGCGCCCGCCCGCCCGACCGTATTGATTTATGGCCATTTCGACACCCAGCCGGTCGATCCGCTTGAGCACTGGTCCCGGCCGCCGTTTGAACCCGCAGTAAAAAACGATCGCGTCTATGCCCGGGGGGCCTCCGATGATAAGGGCAACATGCTGGCGCCGATACTGGCAGTTGAAGCGCTGCTGAGCGGTGAGGGCCGACTGCCCGTCAACCTGAAATGCTTTTTCGAGGGACAGGAAGAGATCGGCAGTCCCCAGCTTCCCGATTTTATATCCGCCAACCGGCAGCTGCTGGCCTGCGACCTGATCTACAGTGCCGACGGTGGCCAGTGGGATGAGGATCAGCCCGCGCTGATGATCGGGCTAAGGGGCCTGTGTAACCTTCAGATTGACGTGCGCGCCGCCAGAAGCGATACGCACTCCGGGACTTTCGGAGGAACCATCATGAATCCGATCCATGCGCTGGTGCGTCTTATTCATACGATGCACACCCCCGAGGGCAGGATTGCGGTCGAAGGATTCTATGATGCCGTGCGGTCGCTCACCGAAACCGAACAGGCGCGGATTGCCGCTATTCCCTATGACGAAGCCGATTACAAGTCCGATCTGGGGGTCGATGAACTCTTCGGTGAGCCCGGCTATTCGACCTACGAACGGGCCTGGACGCGGCCCACGCTGGAAGTCAACGGCATCTGGGGCGGATTTCAGGGAGAGGGTGTCAAAACCGTTTTGCCGAGCACCGCCCATGCCAAGGTCAGCTGCCGGCTGGTGCCGGACCAGAAACCCGGCCGGATTGTTGAATTGCTCAGAACGCATATTGAAAAACACACACCGCCGGGCGTAAAAGTAACGATGGTCCCCAATCCCAGTGTGGCAGATCCGTTTCTGATTCCCTATGACCACCCCGGCAATCTGGCCGCAGTAAACGTTCACAGGAAAATTTTTGGCAAGGAACCGTATTATGCGCGCATGGGAGGGAGCATTCCGGTATGTGGTATCTTTTTAAAAGAGCTGGGCGCTTATACGGTGAATTTTGCTTTTGGCTTGAACGATGAAAATATTCACGGACCGGATGAGTTTTTCCGCCTGAAAAGCTTTTCACGCGCCCAGCTGGCCTACGGCATGCTGTTAAAACAGCTGGAAAAGGTCAAACTTGATGGATCTTATTAGAATGGGTTTCAAACCCTCTTCTCGGTTTTGCTCACCCTTAAGGGATGGCGCATCTTATCGGTCAACAGCCTGAGCAGATCCTCTTTAAACCCGTAAGGCATCACCTTGAACACATCCTGCAGGCGTTCTTCCCAGCGATTCAAAATTCCGGTGGGCGTCGGCTTCTCCCAGGTCAAAAGCAGGTATACCTCATCGCGAATCTTTCTTCTGAATCGCATTTTTTGGCGCTTATCGGCATTTGGGGCGCGGCTCATGGCGTCTTCAAACACCTGACGGATTTCCATAACATCCAGATCGGTAATTCGGGGCATAGGCGTTCAACTCCGCAATTTCATTGAATATCGAGGAAACATCCTGGTAAAATAGCTGCATTCTGTCATGTTTTCAATAGCTTATCATGTAGTTTCCCAAAAAGCAACCTCTGGATTCGCGCGTCATCCGGAAAATATAATGCGGCTTTCAGAGACCAGCGGCGATATGCGTTTGGTGCGCGAACCGAAATGTTTTTGAGCGCAGCCATATTGACAAGACCGGAACCCTATGGGTAAGACAGAACCTTCGGCTTTAAGTCGACCGGCGATTTATTATTCTTCAGGGAGGCACGAGAAAACACTGTGAAAATTGTTTTGACCAACGACGATGGAATCGATGCCCCGGGTCTTGCTGCACTGGTTCGCTGTGTGCGGCACCTGGGTGATGTCGTCATCGTTGCGCCGCGACAGGCGCAATCCGGCATGGCACACCGCGTCACCACCCGCGACACCATCCGCATCCACCAGCTAGCGGCTGATCGGCACAGCGTGGACGGCACACCGGCCGATTGCGCGCGCGTTGCTCTCAAAATCATTGCGCCGGATGCCGGATGGCTGGTTTCCGGAATCAACGCCGGGGCCAATCTGGGCTCCGATGTTTACAATTCGGGGACAGTGGCCGCAGCCCGGGAAGCGGCGATCCTGGGCTGTCGGGCCATTGCCGTTTCTCAATATATCGCCAAGGATCAGCAAGTGGACTGGCCGGTTACGGCGGATCATGCGCGTCCGGTACTGCAGATGCTTTTGAAAAGGGATCTGGCACCGGGATATTTCTGGAATGTCAACCTGCCGCATCCGATATATAAAAATTCCAAACTCACCTATAAATTTTGCGGGTTGGACACCCATCCCCACAATTATGTCTATCACCAAAACGGTGACGAACTCATTTATGAGGGAACCATTCATGAACGCCCGCGGGATTCAGGTAAAGACGTTGCCGTGTGTTTTGATGAGGGCCGTATCGCCATCACCCGCCTCGCGGTGGGGACGGCAGCCGGCGAGCGCCACTAGAACCCATCTCAGTCATTGGGGTTATACCCACACGGTCTTGAGGGCTGCTAAAATTCCAGGTCAAAGGGCTTGCCGGCCGCAAAAAGCTTCCGGCGCTCGTTTTTATAAAGGGTTACTCCGCCGGCGCCATATGCCTGCCAGCGGCCGGCCGGGCCGTCATTGAGCATGCCGGTTTGTTCATCGATGCCGATTAAAACCACACCGGCCAGGCGTTGTGCCAGCATCGGCGCCCAGCTTTTGCCGAAGGTGTCGTGATGCGGCAAAACACAGCAACCGGATAACAGCCCCAGTCCGCTGAATATGTTTTTCTGGTGGGGGTCGTAGTAATGCTCACAGAGGATCATTGCACCGGCGCTGCTGCCGGCAATGACCGCCCCGGCTTGATGGGCGGTTAGGATGGCCTGCCAGCTCTTGCTGCCGGCCAGGGATTGCGCCAGATGGCGAGGAAAGCCGCCCAGCAGGTAGATCATTTTCGACCGGCGCAGGGCTTCGACCACGGCCGGGTCGTCTGCGGATTGGCGGTCAATGAGCGGCAGGGCGCTGACATTGTCGGCACCCAGTTTTTTAAACCAGTGAATCCCATTTTGTGCGGCGCGCTGATGATTGTGGTCCGGTGCCGCCGCCGCCGGAATAATGCAGACGCTGGCACCGAGCCCTCCGGCGAGTTCGATGGCTCTGCGGTCCGGTGTGGCCATTTCAGCGCCAAATTCAGCGCCGCCTTCCAGTAATATGGTGCCCATTTGCAAAGTGCCCTAGGTGACTAAATTGCGTCAAGTTAAAAAAAACGTATCACGCAATTCCGCAATGCGGTCATTGTGATTGAAGTCGTTATAAATGATCCTTATTGTATTTATTAATTTGATTAATTCAATGAGATCTTATAAGAAAACACCTTAAGCGCGGCGGGGCCGGGCGATGCAATGCAAATAGCGCCAAAGGCAGTGACTTGCGCGAAAGGAATATCGTGAATGGTACCTAGCTTGCTCGATACTGATTTTTACAAACTGACCATGATGCAGGTGGTGCTTCACCACTATGCCAGTGCCTGGGTGCGCTATGCGTTCAAGTGGCGGAATTGGAATGAAATGCATTTAACGATTCCTCTGCAGGATTTCAAAAGCAAGGTCGATGCGGAAATCGATCGACTGTGTGAGCTCAGAATTACCGAGGATGAGGTGAGATACCTGACTTCCATCCGCTTTTTTAAGCCCGATTTTATCGAATATCTGAGATTGTTTCAACTGAATCGAAAATATATCAAGACATTCATCGAAGCGGGCCAGTTCAAAATTGATATCGAGGGGCCCTGGCTAAATACCATTTTGTATGAAATTCCCGTGCTGGCGATCATCAGCGAACTTTATTCCAGCTCACACGGCGTTGATGACGAGACCTGGATGCGAGATGGCCGCAAACGCCTCAAAGAAAAAGTCCGTTTTTTGAATAAGGCCACGATTGCGGACAAGCGCTTTAAATTTGCCGAATTCGGTACCCGGCGGCGGGCCTCGTATGCATGGCAGGAAGAAGTCCTCAAATACCTGATCGACCATTGCAGCGACAGCCTGGTGGGCAGCAGCAATATCCACTTTGCGATGAAACTGAAAATTAAACCGATCGGAACCATGGCTCACGAATTTTTTCAGGCGCACCAGCAACTGGGGCCAAGGCTGGTTGACAGTCAGAAGATCGCGCTGCAGTGCTGGGCAGACGAGTATCGGGGGGAGTTGGGCATTGCGCTTTCCGATACCATGGGGTTTGATAAATTCTTAAAAGATTTCGATCGGTTTTTCGCCCTGCTCTTTAATGGCTGTCGCCATGATTCCGGTGACCCTATTCTGTGGACCGAAAAACTCATTGCCCATTACAAGCATATGCGAATTGATCCGAAAACCAAATCAGCCATATACAGTGACAGCCTCACCCTTGAATCGGCGGTGGATATTTTTACACGCTACCATGATCAGATTCAAACGTCCTTCGGTATCGGGACCAACCTGACCAATGACTGTGGATTTGTTGCGCCGCAGGTGGTGATTAAGATGGTGGAGTGCAACCGTAAACCGGTAGCCAAAATCAGTGACAGCGAAGACAAGGGGATGTGTGAAGATCCGGAGTTTTTAGACTATCTGAATTATGTCATTAGAGAAGACGTCAATTCTAAAAATTGATTTTAAACTTCAGCCATTTCCAACTTTCGTTCACTCTAGTCACTTTTTTCACTCCCTCGTGATCACCTTTCCCTTGACCCCTTCAATATCCAGGATGCCGCTGCCGGCCTCTTTGATGATAACGTTTCGAGTGACATCATTGATTTCAATGCTACCGGAGCCGTCCGTAATCGTTAAATTACCGTCGATATCCTTAATGGTGATGCTTCCGGAACCGTCAGTTACCCGCACATTGCCCCGGACACGTTCAATATGAATCGGCCCGGAGCCATCTTTAACTTCAAGGTTGTTAATGATGTCCGTCAGCTCGATTGTTCCGGAACCATCTGAAATAGATACGCTTCCCGTAACCTTTCGGATCTCAATCGATCCGGAGTCGTCAATAATTTCCAGACTTTTTTCCAGATCGGTAACGAATATCGAACCGCTTCCGTCATCGATTTTCACCCCCAGGGATTTAGGAACCATAACCGTCAAATCGATTTTGGCTTGCGCTTTCATCAGATGGGCATGGATAAACCCACTTTGCAAAACGGCCCTGCTGCGACGTTTTAACAGCGACAATGCCACATGTTTGTCTAAAAAATCCTGAAGCATGTTTTGCGTGATGCCGCTGACCCTGACAGTTGCCGCAACCTTTATTCTATCAGCACCCTCAACTCCGAACACATCCAGAGAGCCCGGACCGCAGGTGATGTACATTGACTGGATATCTTTAATTGATAGCTCCAGATGCTGGGTATTTTCAATACTCCCGGCAAAGGCAAGCATTGGGAAAAGAAGAACTACCAAAACGGCGCGCACGCTCATTTTACCTCCTGGCCTCAGAGATTCGATTTGCCATGGTCGCCCCCAAATTTATCCGACAATCGATCTGTGGGAAAAATCCAATGATCGATAAACGATCGCAAGCCTTAAAAGATGGTGCTATTTTCGCTTACCCTGTGACAAATAGCAATATTTATTGTATGAAAGGCAAGCCTTTACGCTTTTGCCTTAGCCGCATTGCCCCAAGGGAGATATTATGACCGATTCAACGACTGATGGCAGGCTCGATGCCAAGGCCGTATCGATCCTGATCGTTTTGTGTTTGATCTGGGGACTGAACGCCGCTTTCATAAAATATGCCACTGCAGGCATCGCTCCCATATTCTGCGCGGGTCTTAGATCCCTTATTGCAACCCTCTGTCTGATGATCTGGATGGCCTGCCGGCGGATAAGATTATTTTCCGGTCACCTTAAAGACGGGATAATCGTGGGGGTTTTATTCGGAGCCGAATTCGGGCTTCTCTATTGGGCAATATTATACACCACCGTCTCTTCGGCCTGGATTCTCCTTTACACCTCGCCGTTTTTTCATGCACTGGGAGCCCACTTCCTTTTAACCGGCGACCGGCTGTCTGTTTCCAGAGGTGCCGGACTGATCCTGTCTTTTGCCGGGATATTTATCCTATTAAGCAAACATCTGGGTCTGCCTTCGGTCCAGCAATTCGCCGGTGATCTGCTGGCCCTTGGCGCCGCCGTGCTCTGGGCCCTGACCACTGTGGTCATTAAGCGCCGCCTGGTTATGGCGGTTTCACCCTATCACACCCTTTTTTACCAGACCTTATTTTCCATCCCCGTCCTGTTTTTACTCAGTTTGCTTTTCCGAGAAACGCCGATCAAAACCCTGAACGGACTGATTGTGTTTTCGGTGGCCTACCAGGGCGTGCTGGTTGCATTTATCAGTTACCTGGGTTGGTTTTTTCTGGTCCATACCTATCCGGTCAGTCGGCTTTCATCATTTACCTTTCTGACCCCGGTGTTTGCAACCCTGGCGGGTGTTGTTTTGCTCAACGAATCGCTGACGCTGCGCCTGATTGTCAGTCTGACATTGGTCAGTATTGGGATCTATGTCGTCAACCGCAAATAGTTGTGATTACTCAATAAATTGCAGGCGGAATGGCGGGACAGGTGATCCTTGTCCTCTGGCTGGCCTCATTTGATTAATTGCGCGTCATCGGATTTGGCAAGGGAATCCCATTTTTTCGCAGGCTGTCCCGGTCGCTCAAAAAAATCTGGGGCGGTCCCAAAGGACCGCCCCAGGTTTCAAAGTTAGTAAAAGAAGGTGACTTAGCGTGTCTCCCGAAACACGCATAATATTAATATCGGGCTTTTCAAATAAAACTTTAGCAATATTATTCAGTGATCACCCGAAGGGGCATAAAAAAATGATGATTTTTGATTTTGACGGCGTGCTGATCAATTCACTCGATGAGGTTACCCTGGTTGCTTACAGCGCCGCCACAGGCAAATCGGTGGCTTCCCTGACCGATTTGCCGGCAGCGCTGGTCGATCTGTTTCAACACAATCGTTGCCATGTGCAACCCATTGGGGATGCGGTTTTACTGATGAATTGGTGTTTGAGGCATTATCGGCAGGCCTCCGGGGATATATTGAATTTCGAGGAATATGAAATCCTTATATCCGCTGCCAACGATTCCCCTACCGAACGGTCCCACCGGATTTATGAAACCCGCAAACGGTTTATCGAAAACGATCCGGCAGGGTGGAGAGCGCTTCATCAACCCTATCAGCCGTTATGGGATGAGCTGATCCGCCGCTCAGATGGCCCGGTTGTTATTCTGACCCATAAAAACCGGGATGCAACCTTGATACTCTGCCGGGATTTCGGCCTGAGCCACCGACGAATCGATGTTTACAGCGGGGATGGCGGGATATCTAAAATCGAAAATATGTTACAAATTAACAACCGCTATGGTGCCGAGCCGTATTATTATATTGATGATTCTTTTAAGAATTTAAAGGAACTTGACGCCGCCTTAAACCGGCAACAGAAGCGAATCATACCGATGCTGGCTTCCTGGGGTTATACCGGCCCTGAAGCGCAAAGATTGGCCCGGGAATCCGGGTATGCGGTCCTGAAACAGACGGATGCGATTTTATTGCTGGATAAATTTATGCCCTTTTACTAGTATCAATCTAGTAACATACTAGCTGAAAGATAAAATGTTTCAAAAATACGCAAAAGGCAACCTTCTGGGGGGCTCGCCCTAGCGCTGTTCGAAGGCGATTGGGCGCCTGACGAAGGTCGGCGCCGAAGCCGACCCTGCTCCTAAAAACGCGTTCGAGGACCCCTGCGAGCAGAAAGACGATTACACGATTGGCCGACATCGTTGGGCTTCGTTCTCGTACCCGTGATCCAACGCCCGGCGTCCTGCCCGTCTCTGAGCGTTTATGATCAACAACTTGTACAAGCATTGGCTGTAATTTGTACGAATAAATACAATATTGTTTAAATCCTCTGGAATTTTTTCTGGTACTCGCTGGGGCGCAAACCGGTTTGTTTTGAAAAAATTTTGCGGAATGAGCTGCTGTCCAGATACCCAACCTGAAAGGTGATTTCATCAAAGGAATGCTCACCATTTTCAAGCATCCGTTTGGCGGCCTCTACCCGGATTCGCTGTTGGTAGACCAGGGGGGTGTCTCCCGTGGCCGATTTAAAGCGCCGCTCAAAGGTGCGCCGGCTCATGGCATGCTTGCACGCCAATTGGTCATAAGTGAAATTTTGCTCGAAATGATCTTCGATCCATCGCTGGACGGACAAAATGCGGCTGTCGTTATGATCTTTCTGAAATTCAAATATGGCGTAAGGCGCCTGGGTGGTGCGACCGATGTCAGATATAACGGACTTTGAAGACTGCAGGGCCACTTCATGCCCGCAATATTTTTCCACCAGATAAAGGGAAAGATCCGTGCCGGCATTGTACCCTCCCGAGCAAAAAAGGCTGCCTTCGTCTGTTATCAATCGCTCCGGTTTGAGCTCGACCCGGGGATACCGTTTTCGGAACTGATTCGCAAAGCCCCAGTGTGTGGTTGCCGTTTTGCCGTCCAGCAGCCCGGTTTCGGCCAGTACGAAGGCTCCGGTGCATATGCTGGCGATTTGAACTCCCCGGCGATACTGCTCTTTAATCCATTCGATCACCTCTCCCTGATGCTGCAATGTCTGCTCAATTTCCAAAATTGATGAAATTATTATTAAATCAGTATCTTGTACATCAGTCATGGCACCATGCGGAAGCATGCGAACACCGCTTAAACATTTAAAGGGCTTTCCATTGCTGGTGACGATTTTGACATCAAAGTAGGGGGTCAGTTTCTGGCCCTGGAAATAATTCCACATGACGCCGGCCTGGTAAAAAACATCCAAAGGACCGACAACCGTCGATGCCATGGTTCTGTACATGGCTAAAATGGTGATCTTTTTCATGGACGTTACACTCCTTATGGCGTAATCAAACTTTAATATGTCGTATATGCCACTTCCAACGACTTAAATCAAGCGTTATTTTAGCATCAGGTTCCTATCAATATTAAAACAATTCGCAGAACAAAATTTGAGGAGGGAATCAAGATGATCCCCAACAACGAGCAGATTAAGGCAGAGTACCGGGCCGCAGACTTTACCCGGCGTTTACACCTGTACTTACAATTTCCCCCGTTGCGATCCAAATTTTTGGACATCGATCAAAGCGAGATGAATGATCAGCGGTTTGGGCATGCCGCTGGGCGTCGCCCTTCGTTGGCGGTTCGCCTGAGCATATTGCTCAGCGCAACGGCCGGTTATGTCAAAAGATTTATGTAAAAAGGTATTGTGTTTATTTCTCAGGAAAGCGCTTTAACCCATAGAACGACTGCTGATGAAAAAAAGGGAGGCAGATGCCTCCCTTGGATATCATTTTTAGCCGGAACTTTGACTCCGCCTGAGCGGCCGCGTCCGAATTTGGATTAACTCAGAGATTGGGCACGTTTTTTTTAAACGTGCCCGCCCAGCCAGCCGGGCTGTTCTTTGCGGGATTTTGCGCCGGGGGCACTCGGAAAATAATCGGCGCTTTTGACCCCGGACTTTGCGATTTGTTTCTGGCGGTCTTCCTCGCCTTCGCGAACACGATCTTTGCATTCGCCTTCACACTCGCCGGTAATATCTCTTTTGGGTATATCGGTCATGACCGTATTTTCTCCTTAATTCATACATATTCGACTCAAACGACACCCTTTGAGTGGCGTTGCTACTCTAGTTTAACATGGTCAATGGTTGGCGATAATCAAATGTTGAAAGGATCAGCGGCTTCGAAGGCAAATTGCTTTTTGAAGCGGGTTCAAATTTTGGGCCGCTCGGCAAACAGGGGTTCCGTCTCCCGGTTGCGCTTGAGCTCATAAAAACCGGGAGTTCTGCCGGCGATGATGACTGCATCCCACAGTTCAACGGCTGCTTTTCCGGCAGGTGCCGGGCTGCAGACCGGACCAAAAAAGCCCGGCCCTTCACCGCCGTCAAGAACAAGAAGCGGTACCCCGACCTCTTTGCCGACTTTGGCAATCGCCTGGTCCATGTCCGCGGCAATCCGGCTATCCCAGTTTTCGTCCTCAACGGCAGCTTTCAACCTGCCGGGATAGCCGCAGGTTTTTAGAATTTCGCTTAAAACTGCGGGATCATCGATATCCTCATTATCGTGATGGTAGCGGGTCCCCATCACCGTGTAGAGTTTTGCCAGACCTTCATTGCCATATGCTTCGCGCACCGCAGCGGCTACCCGCAGAGCCCGCAGGCCCATTTCATGCAATAGACTAAAGTGTTCGGGTATATCGCGGCCCGCATTGATTTTTTTTAAGCTGAACAGCTTCCAGGTAACCGCAATCCGTTTTTGGCGACCGACATCAATCATCCAGCGTGAGGTGATCCAGCACCAGGGGCAGACCGGATCCCAGTAAAAATCAACGGTGTCTTTAAGGTCAACCATTTCAACGCCTCTCTGAAGGGCCTTCAGTTCGATCTCCAGGAACAGGCAGGCGAGAATTCAGCTGCCTTTTATCCCTGAAATCAACTTTTCCTTGATGTTCTGAAACCAGCCTTTGTCCGACTCACGAATGATACAGGCTTCTTTGAGCAATTCTACAAATTCCGGTTTTGCGCGTTTATAGGAAAGGATCCGCTCCATCGAGAGCAGATTGTCGAGGCTGGGTGGCCGCAAACCAAAATCGGCCTTTCTGTTTACCGATTCCATCGTAATCGAGAGGGCAAAGATGACGATTTTTTCTGCCATTTCTTTAGGGGTCAGATCATATTTATCACCATACTGATATCGCAGTATTTCATAAACACAGGCGGCCAGCACGGGATCGCCGATCTCTCGTGCATCGGTACACGCATACAGGTTGAAATTGCTGTCTAAAAAATCATCCGCCATTTTCTGAAGCCGTTGGATCCATTTGTCGTTCAGATTTTGCGGTAGAACTGCCACAGGACCGAACGTTAAAACCTCGTTGTAAAATTCTGACAACATCTCATCGAACCTTTCAGTTGCTTTGCGAAAATCGTTTTGCTTTTGTTCTTCTTTTATGTATCAAGAATCATTTATTTTCAAGACTATTCTTGGTATCTTTATTGGCGCAGGCATCGTAAGCTGCTGCCACGCGCTTAATTGGTTTTTACAGGCTGTATCCGACAAAAGGGGTTTTCGCATATGGAATGCTTCGAAGTGGTTTTCAACGTGTGGGGGTGAGAAATGAAAAAAGAAAAACACATTCTGACAATGCTGGTTGAGAATGAACCGGGGGTGACTGCGCGGGTATCCGGGCTTTTTGCCAGTCGGGGATACAATATTGAAACGATCTGCGGTGCTCCGACAGCAAATCCAAAAATGTCGCGCATTACCATATCGACCCAGACAAATCCGGAGATGCTTGAACAAATCATGAAGCAGGTGCGCCGACTGGTTAACGTGATCAAAGTCAGGGATATGACCGGCGAGGAAGCCGTCAAGCGAGAAATGGCCTTGATCTGTGTGAAGGCTCGTCCGCAAGACCGCAGCGAAATTTCAAGGATCGTGGAGACCTTTCGAGGCCGGATTGTGGATACCGGGTTAACGCACTTCATTATCGAAGCCACCGGCGGGCAGCAAAAGATAGACGCCCTCATCCGAATGCTGGAACCGATGGGTGTAAAAAAACTGGCACGCTCCGGAGTCCTGGCGCTTTACCGCGAACCCGAATAAGGTCCGATGCCCTGAGAATCTCTCTGTTTTTCAACCGTTACCCGGTCACAATCATCAGCTACAATATGTTGACAAAAAAAGTCATATTTATACTATATGGTGTGTTTTCTTATTGACAGCTTTTGCATGGCGGTGTATGGGAACCTGGTAGTTAGACGGCAAAATCGAGGCGGTCTCAAGTATGGAAAAATAAGCAAGGGGGGAAACTGCCTCAGATAGTGAGCGCCTATCCATTTCAATCCTTCACACTTAGATTCTTGTTAGAGAGGAGGGCCAAGATGATTATTAGTTTTGTTAATCAGAAAGGGGGAGTTGGGAAAACCACTTCTGCGATCAACGTTGCCGCCAGTTTGAAAAGGAGAAATTATGATGTCGTCTTTATTGATGCAGACCCTCAGGGCAGTGCCAGTTACTGGCATGCCGTGGAAAACAACAATGCTTTTGAAATTCTGCATCGCCCGCAGCCGCTTTCCAAGAGCGACATCGAAGAACTCTCACAAAATCACGATTTTTTAGTGATCGATGCTCCCCCGGCAATCGGCGACATAACAAAATCTATATTGGCAATTACGGACCTTTCGATAATTCCGTTGAGCCCCAGTTCTTTAGACATCTGGTCCTGCAAGGGGACACTGGAGATCATTGATGAGGCCCGGGTCGAAAACCCCGATCTGGATGTGAGGCTCTTGATCAATCGAAAAATACCGGGAACCCGGGTAGGCCGTGAAGCACGAGATTCACTATCGATATTCAACATGGACTTGTTGGACACTGAACTATGTCAGCGAGTTGCCTATATCGACGCCATGACTTCCGGGGTTTCTGTAATGCAATATGCACCCGGCAGCAAAGCGGCCGATGAGATCGAAAGTCTGTGTGATGAGATTACCCTCCGAGAGGCACAAGATGCACCTCCTGTGCCGGAACCGTATCCACATTCAGAACCCCGTGATGCTGACACGGTCAAGCCTGTTTGGTAGTTGAGCCCGTCGACATATTGACAGGCCGCATGAGAAAAAGGGCAGATCATTTGCTCTGCCCCACATGTCGCTGGGCAATGTTGCCTGTTGGCATCTAATGATTCTGTTATGCGTCCATAAGGAGCCACAGCATGGCCAAGATAAAAAGAAGAAGACTCAAGTGGGTCGCATCCAGTTCTCCTCAGGTGGTTGGATATAAGCTATACTGGTCTGAAAACGGTGAGTTAAACTATGATTCCCAATGGGTAATGCTGGGAAATGTTACCGAAGTTGTTTTACCCGATGATGTCAAACCTTTCACGCCCAATGGCGGGCCGATTGAATTGGGTGTCACCGCTGTAGATGAATTGGGCAATGAATCTGACATGGTTACCATGACGGCGCCGTATCAATTCAATGTGCCCAATGCGCCCGATGACCTGTACCTGCAGAAGTTAGAGGATTTTTGCATCACCAATGATCGAGATGATCATGTGGATTACTATATAACCGACCTCCCGGATGATGATCATGATCACGATGAGAAGGAGCCCATTCAGCTGGTCGAGGCGGTTCGGGCCATCAGGCGTGGAAAACCCAGACAGTCCCAATATGATTTTGAAACCTTTGCAAAGATGCGACGGGTGGCCGGCAAGGCCTAACCTCTGAAAAAAACAAACGACAGGGGCTTGTCCAGACCCTGCCGTTTTGTCGCGCCTATTTGGGAATCTGATACGTTCCGTCCAGGCGCTGCAGCATTTCATCATAGCGCCGGGAAAGTTCGCAGAGGGCATCTTGGTACTGCTGCGAATTGATTTCTCCTGCTTTGAAACGGGCCTCAATCATGCCGCGCTCGTCATCGTACCATCTATCCGGGTCAAAATTATACGTCATTTCAAATAGCGGGCTTTATCCGTGCTGCACTCAGGCTGACTGAAAATTGGTGAGCATCACGATCGTATTAATCTTATTCTTGGGGACTTCAATATCCTGGCCGTCCTGCAATTTTATCCGGATCGTCTTTTCCTTGAGGGTCCCTCTAAATCGATTTAAATCCAGGGTGATAATCTGGTCGGCTTTAAATTGAACCCCGCGCATATGGATATTGGCGATATTCTTTTTTTGGACGACAATTTCGCCATAAGACGTCTTGATGGGAAAGGCATCGGCTAAAACTTTGCCTTTCACCAGATTACCATCTTTGAATACCACCACATCAAAGATCGCAGATACGGCCATGTAAACCTCCCTGTCTATTCTACAATCTCGATATCTTCAATATCGGGCATTTCGATTTCTCTGGCAGCGGCTATCAGACAGTCGATGGCTGCCCATATGCAGTAGATAGCTGCAACGAGCACGATAATCAATAGTATTTTAATAATGGCCAATCCTCCTTTTAAAAATGTAAATATTGACTGCTGGCCGGCCGGGCATCGGACGGACCTTTCGCCACTTGAAATAGGATTGCTCAAAAAAGAAAAACCAAATCCAGATCGGGACCCACAAAAACAATGATTGCCTGTTCCGCTGTCTAAAGTTGGATGCAATATCTATGCAAAATATGAAGTCAAAAATAGAAATAAAAACATCTGAATAATTACAGCTAGTTATTTTAATTATGGTTTAATTTGTTACCGGCAGTTGTGAATCAAACCCGCCAGATGATGGGTAAAGGCTTACCCAATCTGCCGCCGCCTTGATTTTTGGATTGCACTTGATGACGGTCCGTTGGAGGTTTAGACGCCGAAACTTCGGCCGAAAAGGGATCAGCTAAATAAATGACTTGATTTTAAAGAGAAAAAATATTTATAATTTATATAGTAACTAAGTGTCTGCCTGTGGTTTCGTGCAAGGCGGGTTTCATTCTGAAGGAAAGATCCATTCGTTGTGGTGGCATCCTGCAGTATGGGACTATGGCAATTACAGAAACAAAGGGGGTGTCACTGTGGCAAATGGTGTTGTGAAATGGTTCAATGACCGCAAGGGTTATGGCTTTATCGAGCAAGAAGATGGCCCGGATGTTTTCGTGCATCACACCGGAATCAATTCGGAAGGATTCAGGTCTCTCAACGAAGGCGATCAGGTTACCTTTGACATAGAAGAGGGGCCGAAAGGCGCGCATGCGGTAAATGTGAAAGTCGTTTAACGATCGAATTAAACCTGAATAAAGGCAACCCTTCATTATTTGAAGGGTTGCCTTTTTATAATATCTGATTCTGAAAAAAATCGAATAATGTGCTTGATTTTTTTTTTAAACTTGCTATCGTTCAGAATAATAATAAAGGCCAGTGTTTAATGGCAGGCCGGTTTCATCTTAGGGTAAAGATCCATTTGTCAAAGTGGCACCCTGCAGCATGAAACATTAAAAAAACTTTTTATTAGGAGGGTGTTATTATGGCTAATGGAGTTGTAAAATGGTTTAATAGCAGCAAAGGCTATGGCTTCATCGAGCAGGAAGACGGCCCGGATGTATTTGTGCATTATTCAGGTATTAATTCGGCCGGATTCAAGTCGCTTAATGAAGGCGACCAGGTGACTTTCGACATCGAGGACGGCCAAAAAGGTCCGGCTGCAGTCAATGTCACAGTAGTATAATTGCATTGCCATGCTAATGAGGGCATCTCTTTGAATTCTACGGGAGGTGCCTTTTTTATTTTGCCTATGAAAGCATTGCCCCCCATACCTCAATGTATTGATTGTTTGATGTCGCTGGCAAAAAGTGCAACCGCTTTAGCCGGCGTAACCGATGCCGGCATGATCGCCAAAGCCGAAGCGGCCACCCGTGAAATTCTGCAAAAGGCCGCAGACAACCGCCTGAGTTCGCCGCAGCTGGCTGGCAAAATTCTCAGGGAAATTCAGCGCCTCACCGGTGTATCAGATCCTTACCGGCAGTTTAAAGCCCGGGAGATGGCGCTGGCACGCAAGATTTATGCTCAAGTAAAAAGTGATAATTTGTCCGACCTGCGCGCACGCGCGAGCCTGGCAATTCTTGGAAACAGTCTCGATTTTTTCAAAAATCCCGCCGAGACTCTGGCAGAAATTCCGGCACAATTGAATGCGGGCATCTCATATTTTTACGATGATATCGATCGTCTGGCTGCATTCCTGGAAAAGCAACCCGGACGGATCTTATACCTAACAGACAATGCCGGTGAAATTTTTTTTGACATAAGGCTCTACGAATATATCAAAGCCCGCGCCCGAAATACCGTTTTGGTGGTAAAAGGCGGACCTTCGATTAACGATTTAACGCGCGAAGAGCTGCAGTTCACCGATCAGGATGATCTTTTTAATGAAGTGGCGGATACGGGATCAGACGGGGCTGGAATCGACTGGGATCGTGTTTCAGAAGAATTCCTGGACCTGGTCGCATCCTCGGATCTTATCATATCCAAGGGCATGGCCAATTTCGAGACGATATATCCAAAAAATATTCGCCCCCCCGTTTTATTTCTATTTAAAGTAAAATGTGAACCGATACATCGGTTGGTTCAAGCGCCGGTAGGAAGTTATATAGCGCTCTGGAAGGAAGGCCATTCCTCCAGATAGCTTTATTGTGGGTTTGTATCGGATTTTTAGCGGGAAAAATGCGTTCCTGTTCCCTGCGTTTACTGATTTTCTTTCTTGCCATACGCATCGGGCTAATTTAAAATAGATTATTAGAAGTGGTATCAAAATCTCAGATCAGGTTTCCCGCATGAACGCGGGATTGCACGTCTTGATTTTAACAAATTAAGGTGTGCATCAAAGCCCCGCTTCATTAAGCGGGGAGATGGGGTTTTGAAACCACTTCTAACACCGCGGGTGAGGGGGCTCTATCATGGCAAGATGTCGCACGGGCGTGCATTGGCTTTGGGTCTTTGTGGTCATCGCTATCGGATCAATGGTTACTTATAGTAACTGTGCGGCCGAACAGATCAAGTTCGCCGATTGGGTAGGGGTCGAAGAAATGGACCCGGCTGTAAACAAAAAAAGCAGACAAATAGGAACTTTTGCCAAAGACGGCATCAGCTCACTATGGCTGGCGCAGCCTGTGGCCGGTGAAGATAGAATCCTGCTGACTTTAAAATCCAAAAAAAAGATTGCTTCTGAATATTTTTCTTACCGGATTGACAGGGTGGATACCCTGGTGATTCGTTCGGCCATAAAGGCCTGTGAATCGAACTGTCTGGAGGATTTCGTTCTCAGAAACGGTGAGTTGATTAAAACCATGAAACGCGGTCTAAGAATCGAGTTTGAATACGATTCTGATCCGGATATTGCCCAACAGCCGACCTTTTCATTGAGGGGCTTTTCCAGAGCTTATAACTGGTTGCTCAGTGAGTGAAACGACTTCCAGTTGCGTGTTGTTGAAATCACAAGGTGCCTGGTTGGCCCCGGCCCCCAGTCTTCTGTCCCCTTTAATCTGACAGACCATTCAGAAAGCCGATCACGGCTTCATTAAACTGCTCCGGCTGCTCAATGACAAACATATGGCCGCCGCCGTCGATCGAGCGCATTTGTGCATCCGGAATTCGTTCTGCCAGCACGCTGGAATTTTCCGGGGGGATTAGCACGTCCTCGGAAGCGGTGATCGCCAGGGTCGGAGCAGCAATGTTTTGCAACCGGCTACAGGCGTCGTGCCGGGTGATTGCCTCCCATTGCCTTTCGAGGATTTTCTGTGAAGCCGGAAAGCGCAAGGAAACCTCAGTATAGCGCTGAATGATGTCCGGTCTGCTCTCGAAGGTTCGCTTGGCGAATAAACAGGCGGCGGCCGCTGTCTTGGCTTCACTGGTGCCCAGGCGGATCATCTCGCTGAAAAGCCTGGAGCATTCCGGCCGGGCTTTGATCCGCAGGCTGATGCCGCAATCCGTTGCCACCAGAATAAGGCTGTTTATTTTTTCGGGATAGGCCAGCGCCATTTCCTGAGCGATCATGCCCCCCATAGAATAGCCCAGCACATGGGCTTTTTTTATCCCCAGCGCATTCATCAGCGCAATGGTGTCTGCGGCCATGTCTTTTGTGGAAAAAGAGCCGCCGGGATCTGACGAACGAGCGATACCTCGATTGTCAAATACCAGAAGCTGAAATCTTTTGGACAGCACCGGGACCTGTTCATACCAGTGATCACTATTGCTGCTGACGCCTCTGATCATAACCAGAGGCTCCCCCCGCCCGATTATTTCATAATAAATGTTCAATTTTTCGATCCTGGCAATGGGCATTTCCGTCCTCAAAAATCCGGTTAATCGTTTGGTTTCAAATTCTGCGATACAAAACCAACAAGTTTAAGGTGAACCAAGGAGCTGAACCTCGCGCAAAGACGCCAAGATACCAGAAGTTATTTCTTTTAAAAGTATAACGCTTTGCGGCTTGGCGACTTTGCTTGAGGAACGTTATAAAAAGTCAACGATTGCGCTTTCTAGTGGGGGCTCACCTTTTTTTTGCGGGCCTCCGCCCCCATTTTTTTTATCTCATCCAGATTCAATTTTATGATGGGAGAAATTTCCGGTGGCTGCCAGTCCGTTTTTTTGGGCTCTTCGGGCCAGGTGAAGGGCAGATGAACAACCTGTCCGGGTTCTGTGGCATCTTCCAAAACAGACAGCGCCGCCATGAGCACTTGTCTTTGCCCGTTCTGGTCGTGAACCTGTCCCACCGGGCGGCCATAGGGATATTCGATGGCCGCCACCCGCGGAATGCCGACCTGCCTGTGAAATTCCGGTGTATTGGTTAACGTTACGGTGGAAAATCCTTTTGCTTCCAGATAATGCGCGACCTGTCCCACGGACCGGCAGCAGAACGGTCAGGCAGGTGTGAGCAAGACGGCTTCCACATTTTCGTGGCGCATTCTGTCAGCCACTTTCGGCACGGTTTCATCGAGCAGGGCGGTGGGATCCAGTTGAAAGCCATAGTACGAATAGCAGGTCGGCGCAAGCTTTCCGATAAGGCCCTGCTGTTCGAACTCCTGGAAACGCGTCAGGGGAAGCATGACGTTGATATCCTGTTTGATATGGGTGGTGTTGATGTGGAGGTGACTGACCTCGATGTCGCGCTCAGTCGCTGTCTTCGGAATTTCGCGGTAACTCGGGTCTCCCCATGCCGGCTCGTCTTTCTCACGTTCCATATCGAAAGGCGGATCGGACCTCATGCTGATGCCGGCGGTGGTTATCAGCGAGAAGGTCGTTTCGCGGATCGATTTGTCTAGCGGCGTCCATGGGATCTGGCCGCTGAAGGGCTGCTCCGGAATGTCTTTGCTGATCCAGGCGCGCAGGGCCGGAGGCATGAAAAGAAATCCATCAACGATTTTTGAAGTTTCGGCCATGTGTCGGTCCCCCCTCTTTTTTTGTCCGATTTAGTATCGTAAAATTGATCAAATTACAAACATTGTCTGAGAAAAGCGTTGCTTGCGCTTGGAATCGATGCCTGGCTTGATCCATTGCATTCCGGAGATTGGTGATTACCATATAGGTAATTTGGAATCCAAAGGAGGTAACGCCATGGCTTTGCAAGATGCAAGGGTAAGGGATCCTTACCTGGATCGCCGCTCCGGGGAAGACAGGCGGGCGGTCTACGACTCAGATTATTTCGAAAACGGCGGTGTGGAAAGAAGACACGCAAAGGATCGCAGACAGAGGGACGAACGGCGGGATAGCTGTACCCGGGTTAGCGAGTGGTCCAGCGTTTGTCCGGATGATATCTAGTATCGAAGCCATCTCAAAAATGCCTTTTGTCACCCTATCTTTGTGAGTGCTTGTTTTCATCTCCTCGATCCGCCTCAGGCGGACCTGTAGAAAGCATTTCATAAAAATTTAGCGCCCAGCGGTGAAACACCGCCTTTTTATCGGGCGCCACTGCAAAAATTTTTAGCAGACATTCTCTGGCCGCATTGGCGTCTTCAAATCCCTCCCATAGAATTTGGGCT